>Ga0193702_1000010_pt1 | contig 93211 bp, 73 predicted proteins | sample U3a1metaG_FD_143060 | JGI IMG/M metagenome (GOLD analysis project Ga0193702, IMG submission 143060) | Soil microbial communities from a riparian zone of the East river system, Colorado, United States - U3a1 | ecosystem: Environmental > Terrestrial > Soil > Riparian zone | place: USA: East River... | reverse complement strand
CTTGTTTACACTGGGTAACCCACGGTGCGCAAGCGAGAGTAAACACTGCGCTCTTTCTGGGTAACCCACGGTAACCGACTAAAAAAGTAGAATAGAACACCGACGACTCTTGCCTTAAGCAAATGGAAGCTAAGAGCAAAGGTTTGTTTTATTCTCATTCTTATAATAAAATAAGAACGAAATTAACTTTTGCCTGTTGCCCTTTCTTCGTTAGAACAGAACACCTAATTCTTTTCCATGACTGTGTAACACATGGTCGGTAACCGAGCAAGGCCCTTCTTCTAGAATAGAACAGCGCAATCACTACCATCGGTTAGCGTGGGTTACCCAGAGAATGGAAGCCAAGGAAGCAATTGGAAGCTAGAGCAAAGGTTGGTTTTGTACAAAGTCCCTCTGGTCTATGAGCAATCGGGCATAGGCACAAGCAAAGGTTAGTTTTTTTGTTTATAACATCTGCTTCCCTTGCTTTTCCGTACCGGCCCCTGCCTCTAGCCTCCCTTGCTGTTGAGTTATTATTTGTACCCTGTGCCTAGAGGTAGGATGGCTACAACAACCAAATAGGTCAATAAGAATACAAACTACCATTTGCTCTGTTGTTCTTATTTTTGACTCTTGCATTCGGTTACCGTCGGTTACCGTGGGTTACCCACGGTTACCGAGGGTTACCCACTCTTGCATTTGATGCAAAGCAATTGTGCAAAGCAAATGTTAAAATTAAAATAAGAATAAAAACCCTAAGGTCACAAGCAAGGTAAGCAAGGGCAGCAGCGCACAAGCAAGGGAAGCGAGGGAAGCAAATGTGCAAAGCAAATGTGAAAAGCAAATGTGCTTAAATTATTTTTTCATACTTTGATTTTTGTTTTTGTTTTTTATTTTTATTTTTATTTGAAATGGTACCTAATAAGTTGACTTTTTAATTTCTATCCCTATCTCTCTATTTTTCTACTGACTAAATTATTTACTTACCTTTCCCTTGCCTATCCCACAAACTATGTGATCCACTAACCAAGATAAATCAGTATCACCTATATAATCTACTAATTTTTTAAAAAATTTTATTATTCTTATTCTTTTATTTTTGTTTCTTTTTTTCTTTTTCATCTTTTGCATTTGAGTAGTTTTTATCCTTAGTCTCATAACATTTGCTTCTTGCTTCCCTTGCCTCTTGCCACCACTGCCTCGGTAACCGAGGCAACGGTTGCAACCCTTGCTCTTTTGTTCTGATATTTCTCCTCATATGAGGAGTATAACCCACAGCGCCTACAGCATGGGTCCCCTGTTGCCCTGTTGTTCTTATTTGTAGCCTTGGTTTTAGCCTACCCCAATAGGTAAACTCTAGCCTTGCCTCTTTTGCTCTGTTACCGACTCTTGCCTCTTGTGCTCTTTCGTTAGAACAGCGACTCTGTCTGGGTAACCCACGGTAACCGACTACAAAAGTAGAATAGAACACTCTGTTGCTCTGTCTGGGTAACCCACGGTAACCGACTAAAAAAGTAGAATAGAACACCGTGGGTTACCCACTCTTGTTTACACTGGGTAACCCACGGTAACCGAGTAAACACTGCGCTCTTTCTTCGTAGAATAGAACAGCGACGACTCTTGTTTACACAATTGCGCTCGGTTACCGACGACTCTTGCTCTCGCTTGCGCACCGATAAGCTGCGACCAACATTTGCTTTTCATTTCTTTCGTTAGAACACTTATTTTTATTATAAGAATACAAACAACCTTTGCTCTTAGCTTCCTCTTTCGTTAGAACTCGGTTACCGATGATTGCTTTTCATTTCGCAAATGCAACAGTCGCTGTTCTAACGACAGAGCAAGAGTCGTCGCTGTTCTATTCTACTTTTTTAGTCGGTTACCGAGACAGAGCGCAGTGTTTACTCTCGCTTGCGCACCGTGGGTTACCCAGTGTAAACAAGAGTGGGTAACCCACGGTGTTCTATTTTACAAAGAACGAGCAACAGAGGTTGTTTTGATTCTTATAATAAAAAATAAGAACGAAATGAACAGCAATCATCGGTGTTCTAACGAACGAGTTCTATTCTACTTTTGTACTCTCTTGTCGGTTACCGACTCTCTTGTTTACACAATTGCGCACCGTGGGTTACCCAGTGTAAACACTGCGCACCGTGGGTTACCCAGACAGAGGAAGCTAAGAGCAACGGTTTTTATTCTTATTCTTATAATACAAAATAAGAACGAAATTACAAAGCAAATGTTGGTCTAGCTTAAGGCAAGAATTAGATAAATCTAAATAAATATAACCTAATTCTAGAATTCTACGTATATTTCTACGTAGTAGTCGCTGTTCTAACGAAAGAGCGCAGTGTTTACACTGGGTAACCCACGGTGTTCTATTCTACTTTTTACTCGGTTACTCTCTTGTTTACACAATTGCGCACCGTGGGTTACCCACGGTAACCGAGAGAAAGAGTCGGTAACCGACAAGAGAAGTAGAATAATGAATTAGTACTCTACTAAAGGTTGATATTAAATTTATAAACTAAATTAAATTAAATTAAATTAAATTAAATTAAATTAAATTAAATTAAATTAATAAATTAATTTCTACGAAGTCTAATTTCTACGAAGTAGACAAAAGTAGAAAAAAAGTACGATTTCTAGTATTTAGCTTTACCTCTTTTTATTGCCTACTTACTTTGGAGTTGAAACAAGAACGAACTTCGTAGTTTATACGAAAACTAATAGGAGGCTACCTAAATAACAAAAGTTTTGATTACCTACTTATTTACTTATTTACTTATTTACTTATTTACTTATTTACTTATTTACTTATTTACTTATTTACTTATTTACTTATTTACTTAACTTATTATTTATAAAAAAACCTTGCTTGTGAGTTTGCGAAGCAACAAAAAAACAAAACCACAGGCAAAAAGTTCTTATCTTATCTTTGTTCATTTTTTTAATATATGAAAGACTGGTGTAAGAATTAGGGAGCGGTGAGAAAGGGAGCTAGGTACAAATATATGAGCTAGAATATAAGTAGGAAATAAGTAGAAAATTAAATTTAAAGTTGGAAAATTTACATAGTTTACTAAATCTGGAGGTCCTTGAAGGGAAATTTATAATAAATACATAGCACCCTTGGTTTACTGAAGGATTGCCAATACAAAATTTAATTCTATTGGGTAAACAATGATCCCAACATTTCTTGAATACTATTGACGGGCAGCAACAGGAACAAAACCTTTAGCGAGTACATCCTGAACCTTGATAATTTTGTAACAAAATTTGTTCTAATTTTCGTGAAGCTGGAGTTACATTAAAATTATGGCTCCTTGAAGACACCAGACAGCCCAAAAATAAAAATTTATACAACTACTACAACTACTACAACAATTATATTTAATATACGTAAAACAATAAATAAAATTAAGACAATGCTTGGGCTTGGAATGAATAATAGTAATAGATTCTTCCATTGGTCTAAGAGTTTTAATTTGGATTTCTATGGCAAAAATAATTTGGATTTTTATGGCAAAAATAATTTGGATTTTGATGGCAAAAATAAAATAAAAAATAACAATCAATATAACAATAAAAATAAAAATAAAAATAAAAATAAAAATAAAAATAAAAATAAAAATAAATGTGAAATTGGAATTGGAATTGGAATTGGCTGTAATATTTCTAAAACACACATGGGTGGTCAGTCTGATAAGGGGGAGAAGCTTGAGAAGGTGATTTCATCATTTGATAATTCTTTTGAGAATAAAAATAAAACCCCTAAACTATTGGATAAATGGCCTAAACTAACTTCAATTTATAACTCTTCTAGTCCCATAATTAGTGAGTTGTTTAAAACATTAACGTAAGAAAAATTGGATTCTGTTACTCAACTAAAAATTGAAACCTTTTTGATGAATCAAGCTCAAATATTACTATATACCAGATTAGACAGTAAATATATTAAAAATAGTAAGGGAAACAGAGGTACTTTTATTAATCGGAAGGTAGATTCTTAAATTATTCAGCAAATGATAGATTCAAAGTCTGATTTTATAAAGTTAATAACAAATTATAAATATAATATTAAGGAGGTTTGTTTAGAGTATTGTATTATGATAACCTTCTTCCTAATCATCCTAATCATCCTAATCATCCTAATCATCCTAATCATCCTAATCACCCTAATCATCCTAATCACCCTAATCACCCTAATCACCCTAATCACCCTAATCACCCTAATCACCCTAATCATATAAATTATAGCATGGAAATTAAGACTATCAATTTTGATTCGTATGGTAGTTTAATGAGAGTACTATCTAATTTTCAATTGATTAATAAGAATACCAAGCTTTTAGATGTTTCTGTGACATTAGGTAAAGAAATTGTTAGGGATTTCCTATATGCAAAGTATAAAAAGGATAAGAGAACAAATAATACAAATATTACTTATTTGGAATGGAAAACTACTAATAACAAAAAGGTGGAACTAGTTAAAGAATCAGAATTTGTATTTGAAATAGGTTCCAAAATAGTAACTTGACTTCTTCAATTAGGTTTCGTCAAAAGTACAGTTAAAGTATAGTCTAAGACTGAGAAAGTTAATCTTTTAGTTCCGGGAGATAAAATAAAAGAATTCTTTTCTAATGTTCATAATCCAGCACCTGTGATGATATTACCTCATAGATTACCTATGATAGTTAAACCTAAATTGTATAAGTGAAACAGTCAAGAAGGTAAGTATTCACAATTAGGAGGTTATTTATTAAATGATGAAATGTATAGTAATGAGATTATATTACCTAATTGGGAATTAAGTTCAAAAAGTACATTACTCTCAGATAACCTAGTTTGTTCAATGGTTAATAATATTAATTCAGTGGGGGTTTAGAATAAATAGCGATGCTTTGGAGTTCATTTTAAATAACAATAATAGATATTATTTTTTGTTTTTTTTTTTGTTTTTTTTTATAGATAACAATAACATTCATCCTTTAGCTTTAAAGAATAAGTTAAATAGTTCAGAGTTAAAAGAATTAGAAAGTTTTTATAGTAAAAAATATTTAGAACAAAACATCCTCGGTTTATCTGTTTTATTTAAGGATGTTCCTACTTTTTACATGCCAGTTCGATTAGATTATAGAGGGCGCTTATATTGTATTACTGAGTATCTAATTTATCAAGGTATTGATTTGGAGAAATCTGTCTTAGAGTTTAGTTCAGGCGAAAAAGTACAATTAAGTGATGAGAGTTCTATAAATTATTTAAAAATATACGGTTCTAATTATTATGGGAATTAACTAGATAAAAAGTATTTTAACACTAGGGTCCATTGAGTTAATAAAAAATACATACAACATTGTCGGCTTTTAAAATGGTATTTTAATTTCACAGGCTGAAAATAAATTATTATTTGTTGCTTTTTGCTTCGGATTTAGAAAGTATATTAGAGCATTAAGCATTAAGCATTAATGAGGGTGAAAAATACTTTATTACTAATTTACCTATTCAATTTGATGCTAGTTGTAACTAGTTGTAACTAGTTGTAACTAGTTGTAATGGTTTTCAACATTTAACTTTAATGATAGATGAAGTTAGTTTGTCTAAAGAATTAAATTTAACTCCACAAAATTGATCAGAAAATCCTAGTGAATTTTACAGTTTTGTCGCTTTAAAAATTAAAGATTATTTCTTAAAACAATTAAATGAAAATAAAAATTTAAATACCGAGCAGATTATTAGTTATAGAAAATTATATGAATTAAATATACATCGTAGCTTAGTTAAGAAAGCTATAATGACTATTCCTTACAATGCTTCTTATTTAACAATACTAGAGTATATTAAAGAATTTAATAAACTAAAAAATCCTAAATACAAGCTTAATGAAGATGAAAATTATTACATATACAAATTGAAAACTGACTCTTCTGTTGTGTTTAATGAATTAGATTTTAAACATTTACGGGATGCTTTAAATATTGTAATTTTCATTGACTATCCTAAATTAAGTAGTTTGTTGATCTATTTAAAGGATATTGCTGAAGTTTCTAATGAATTAAAGATTCCTATTCCTTGGATACTACCTACAGGTTTAGTTGTTAATCAACAGTTCTATCTAAAAAAAACAAAAACAAAAACAAAAACAATTAGAGTAAAGCCCTTTATTTACACAAAAAATGTATTAAACTTAACAGTAGCTATTAAGGATAAATACAATGAAACTAAACAAAAAAGAGCACTAATGCCTAACCTGGTACATTCACTAGATGCTGCTAGTCTAGGTTTAGTTATTGAAGATTATTTTAAAGTAATTGATAATAAAAACTTTTACTCTATACATGATTGTTTCGCTGTGCCTTGTACTAATGCTAAGTTATTAACTAATTTAATAAAAGTGCTTATTGTATCCTCTATACAAATAATAGATACTTATTAGATTTTGACGCTAACTTTATTAATAGTATAAAAAAATATTATGGTGAAAACAATGTTACTTTGGATCTGAGTACAGAGAAACTTTCTGTTTATACTAATGAGGGTTATATTACTGTAAAGTATCCTTCTTTAAATTCCAGAATTAAATCACAAATATCACAAATAGATATATCAGAATCTCTATACTTAATCAATTAGTGTGATAGTTAGTTTCCATCGTGCCTTTTATGCTTGTACGTATGTACACACTCACATATACTACAAGTTCTTGTGTTGCTAATTCTGTTTTAATTCCATACTATTCTCACTTTAACTTTAAATCTTCCTTTATTTTATTTTATTTATTAACCTTTTAATAACAAAAATAAACCGTTTATAACATCTGTACCTTTCGCTAATTCGGAACATATTTTATTAAATAAAAGTTGAATACAAGCATCATGATTACCTCTTTTTAATTTGTTTTAACAATTAATGAGGGAAATAAAAAGGTATTAGATTAAAATAAAATTATTAAATTAGTTTTTTTTTTGTTTTTTTTAGACCCATTGGAAATTTCAATGGTTTTTGTTTTTGTTTTTTAACAAGTCATACAAACTGTTACAAATCACTATCTGCGCTTATTTCAGCGTTATTGGAAAAGTGGAACCAAAACGGGACCAGAGTTAAGCAATGGAGGTTGGGAGGATGGAGGAAGCAAGAAATTGGTTAAATTTTTCATTTAATAAACCCTACTTAAAGAATCAGTCGAGGGTGAGATATGAGTCCTATATTTTTTGTATATTTCTTTTTAAAGGTAATTTGAAATAAGCAGAAACAACAAATTTAAAATATTGCTATAGACTATAAACAAAAAGAGAAAATTTTTCATTAAATTTTAAGAAACCAGAAGAAATGGTCGAATTGCTTTGGAAATCGATTTGTGATACAATAGTTTTAACATTCGCTCAACACTGTGTCAACACTGTGTCAACACTGTGTCAACACACCATTACTTGTGTACTATGTAAGGTTCGGTTTAAACACCCTCCTGTCGATTCCTTTCTAAGAAGGGCTGTGTTATTTTATTCATACAAAAACAAAACCTCCCTAACCTATTTTTACATTTAATAGATTTTGGATGGTGAAAAACTAATTTTTGTTATCTTATCTTTTTTACTAAAATAACCAATAGAAAAGTAATAGTAAAACCTAAAGGTTACTATCTCTCTGCAAATCATAGGTTAAAGATAATAGACTAGAGGCAAAACAGTCTTTAAATTGAGTTACTGTTATTAAAGCAATTGATCACAGGCTCAGAGTTGTATATGAAGTATGAGAATATTAGAGTAAATAAACATCTGTTCATAGTGAGTCAGCGATGCAGGCTACTGTAACCTAGCGAGTATGGACTTGTATTCTTCATCCTATGGCGATATAGGACACAGAGCCTACCATTTTTAACCTTGGCCTTATTACCTTGCCCTTATACCAAACCAAGAGTCAATACACCTTCAAAAAGATATAAATAAGATATAACTTTGTTTTAATAGTCAAATAATAGTAGTAAAGGAGATTGACACAGGTTGTTAATCTAGAATTCTAGAGAGGAAAGTTAAAAAATGACACTTACCAACCTCGATATAATTGACTGGGTTGTTCAGAGTGTTTACTTTTATAGAGAGAAATCTCTTTTTCAATTAATTGAATTTTAGTCTTTACTAACCTTAATTATGGTTTCCATTTAACTTAGAAGGGAGATTCATAATCTCAAATTGTTTAGGTGTGTTAGCACCTCACCGAAATTATTCCTTTAAGCATGTTAACTTCTGGTTAAGGTTGGGTTCTATTAAGTGTTTCTTATTACTCTTGCTTGCTAGTGCAAGAGCATAACTCAATATTATATAATTATTAATTTAAAGCTTATGGTGATGGTAATCACGTTAAGCTGTCATATTTTAGTGTATTTTAGTGAGATAAGAATTACCATATTTATAATATGATTATATGTAATGTTTTAATTAAGGTACTGAAGGGAATAAAAATAGCGGGGGTGGGGGGTTCTTGACTAGAATAAATTTAGGAGTTATAATTTAAGCTAATTAAATGAACTAAACAATAATGTTCCTTAATTCCTTCTATTATTGACTGGCAGGATAGGAAGAAAATCCCTATTTGTTGTACATCCTTGTATAATAATTTATTTGTTTATTTGAATATAAATTTGAGTTAATATAATTTATATAGGAGTTAAATATAAATATTGGACACTTGGTGGACTCTAAATTTGATTATTTATTAAAAATAAATATAGCTACAACAAAAACATTAACAAACAACAACATTAACAAACAACAACAACAATATTAATAAGATTTTTTAAATTTGATTCTGATTCTTTAATTGTTCTTCTTGTTCTTTCTATACCTATATTTATAGGTTTAATTACATTTATATTTAGTATTTTATTAGTTTTCATGGAATTTTAATTTACTTCGTTTCTAGGTAATTATCAAATTCAATTAATTTCTGATTTTACAGGGATTGATATTCCTCATTATATTTATATTTTTAATGTAAATCTACCTTTAAGCTCAGTTCAAAGTAAAAGTAAGAGTAAGCCTCCTAATTTATCTAATTTAAGTTTAGCTTATGATTTTAATAGCCCTATTTTTAAAGAGTTATTATCAATTTTAACTAACAATCCTATAACTCCAGATACTCAACTAAAGATAGAACAAAAATTTACAGAATCAAGCTTTAGATTTAACTAAATTAAAACGATCTATTAAAGATAGTCCCAACAGTCAAATAAACACTGCCCTAATTTCTAAATTGATAGATAAAAAATCGTCATTAAAAAAAATAATTAAAAACTATAAAATTAAATTGATTTTAATGGACAGTAATTTATCTAGTTTAAATAATCAAATAATAAACAATCTGGATATAGAAAATTTAATACATATAATGTATGGTAGAATACTTACAATTCTTTCTAATAACCAGTTATTAAATAATAAAACCTATCAAGTGGATGTTACAATAAATTTAGGTAAAGAAATGGTAAATAAGTATAACCTAGATTGTTATAAAAAAGTAAAAAAAAAACAAAAACACTAATCCAAATATAACATATATTAGCTGGAAACAAGATAATCAAGATTTAATGAACCAAAGTGGAGTTACTCAATTTCAATTTGAATTAGGAAATGTTTTAATTAATTTTATGCTGGATTTAATTCTCAAAGCTTATTAACGGTTACCGTCGGTTACCGTAAAACAGAGGTTAAAATCTTAGCTAAAGATGAAAAACAAAAAAAAGTTTTCTTGTAGCTGGACCTGATTTAGTAAAAATAATACCTAAATTAAATACTTCTTTCAGTATTCAAAGTTTACCTAATAGAATTCCTAGGATAGTTCCAGGTAAATTATATAAATTGATTGATAATAATTAATTATTTCTTAGAACTAGGAGGTTATTTAATGAATGGAGAATAATATACTGATGAAATAATCTTATCTAATAGGGAATTAAGTTCAAAGAGTAGATATTTAGAACGGAATGATATTGTGGATATGGTAAATAAAATTAACTCGGTAGCATTTAAAGTAAATGGAAATGTTTTAGATTTTATTTTTTTAAACAATGATAAATATGGTTTTTTTTACAAAAGCTAATTACATGCATCCTTTAAGTTTAAAACAAAAAAAAACTTACTTTAGGTGAAAAGAGGGAACTAGAATCTTTAATAGTAGAAAGCACTTAGAATTAAACATTTTAGGATTGGCTTCTATTTTTAGTGAAGTTCCTTGTTTTTATTTTCCCGTAAGATTAGATTACAGAGGAAGATTGTACTGTGTAACACTGTGTAACACTGTGTAACACTGTGTAACACTGTGTAACACTGTGTAACACTGTGTAACACTGTGTAACACTATATTTAAATTATCAGGGTATAGAATTAGCTAAAGGTTTATTACAATTTAGTATGGGAGAAAAAGTATATTTAAGTGAAAATCTTGCTATTAATTACTTAAAAATATTTGGTACTAACTGCTTTGGAAATAAATTAGAAAAAAATCTTTTAATGATAGAATAGCAAGGGTTGACAATAATTTAGATGATATTGTCAAGTTCGATAATGGTGTTTTATTAAATAAAGCTGAAAACAAAATACTTTTCCTTAGCTTCTGTTTTGAGTTTATAAAGTATATTCAAGCTTTAAATAATAAAGACTCCTTTTTTTGTAACTAACTTACCTATTCAGCTGGATGCCACTTGTAATGGTTTCCAACATTTAACTTTATTAGTAGATGATTTAGCACTCTCTAAAGAGTTAATTTTAAATGAATCCAGTTGGAATGATAATCCTAAAGATTTTTATAACTTCATTGCTTTTAAAGTTAAAAACTTTTTGATCCAAAATTAGATGATTCTCAGGCAGGTAAATTAGTATTAAGTCCTGAGGATAAGGAAATTTATACAAATTAGCTAGATTAGAAAAATATCGAGTTTTAATTAAAAAAGCTGTTATGACTATACCTTATAATGCCTCTACTTCTTCTATTCTCGAATATATTAAAGAGAATTTTGATAAACAGAGAAATCCTAACTTTTCTGAGATTAGTAACACGGATACGGCTAACAACAAAGATTTTGACATTTATAAGTTGAAATTCGATCTTCCAATACCAGTAATATTTACAGAACTAGATTTTAAAAATCTAAGAAAAGCTTTAAAATTTGTTATATTTGTTGATTATCCTAAATTGACTGCTTTAGCTGAATATTTCAAAGACGTTGCAACAGTATCGAATACTTTAAAAATACCTATCCCTTGGATTCTACCTACTGGTCTAGTATTAAACCAACAATTTTATGATAAAACAAAAAACCCTTAAAGTTAAACCATTTGTATACACTAAAAATCTGTTAAATTTAACCGTATTATGAAATAAATAAAAACCAATTTAATAAAAATAAAAAAATTGCTCTTATGCCGAATCTTGTACATTATCTGGATGCCGCTAGTTTATGCTTAGTTATTGTTAATTATTTTAAACAAATTTATAATGTAAATTTCAATTCTATTCATGATTGCTTTGCTGTTCCCTGTAATAAAGTTAATAATTTAATTGGATTATTAAAATTTGCTTATTGTATTATTTATTCAGATAATAAATACTTACTAGAATTTGATTCTAATTTTAGATCTACAATTAAAAATCTATGGTAAAGATGCGGTTTCATTTAATGAGGAAGAAGGTAAAAATAATAATAAAATTTAAAACTGATACTTTTATTCTTAAATATCCTTCTATTAAATCAGTAATAGAAAGTAAAATTTATAAAATTAACTTAAAGGATAGAAAAATACCTAATCCATTAAATTTTAAAACTAATAAAATAGCCTTTTAATCCGCTTAGTTAGTTTTAATTTAAGAGGGTAAAAAAAAACTAAGTTAATAATTTTTTTAACTAGCTTAATTTCACATATAGCAAAGTAATAGTTAATCTAAAGTTATCTATCTAATAGTTAATATAAACTTTTCTATCAATCGATTTGGTTAAAGGTTAAAGATAATAGGCTAGGGTGTGACCTACGGTTAAAACTGTAGCACTCTTGCGTAACAGAAGCAGTAAAAAGTAGAAGTAGCAGAAGCAGAAACAAGTAGCAGTAAGAGACACTCAAGTAACTAATTTGTATGACTCTGCACCCTGCCCTCCGTATGCATGCGCTAGCGTTATTTATGTGTCTGCAATACGCGCTAGCTGCTTGCTCACCTCGTAAACACCACGCTAGGGTAGGATCACAGCTACTCCGAAGGAGCGCTAGCTTTTGAGGGTGTATTACAATCAGGATACCTAAAACGTAAGTTGATCCTGTCTGACTAACGCCCCCTGAAACTAATAACAAATATAAGGATTTAAATCGTGTAAATAAGGATTCAATAGTAGTTATGAACAAGTATACTTAAAGAAAAGAAATTAACTTATACTTAATTTTCTTCAGTGCGGACCTTTTATAAAAAAAACAAAAAATAAAACCATATTTAGTATAGTCTGGAGCAATTGCATTAAAGGGGTTTAATTTTATATAATTTATTTGAATTTATTATTTAAATCTTGGAGGTGGCTTCGCGCAGCTATCTTTGAAGTTGAAGATGGGTTATTTATCTGACCATTAATATTTTCAAGGTTTGGCCAGGCTAAGGAGTGTGAAGACTTATACCTTTTAATTTCTTCTAAATTTGGATTGACTACTTCTATTTCTGGCCAAGTTTCACCGTCATTAGGTGGGTATGCCTTTTCTCATTTAGATACCCTATATCAATCATACCTAGGAGGTTTTTGTTTGTTTCCCCTAAAAAAGTTAAGATTATTTGAATTAGAAGGGTCAGAGTTATCAATTATGTTCTTATCCCTTGCCTCTGCCCTATGCCTATGTGCTTTATTTTTAGGCTCCAATTGTATTAATTCGTATCTTTTGTCACTTGTATTATCCAAGCCTAACTCAGATATTTCTTTTACCTCGGTGTATTCATTTATTCTTACTTTTTTATTATCCTCAGGCGTAGGCGCTGGCTCACTATTGCTTCCAGGTAGAATAGGTATATTTCACGTAGCTCTAGGCCAGTTAGGGTAACCCGAGGTAGTGCTACTCTCCGTAGGGGCTTTCGCTTTACTGCCTTCCGGAAAGTACTGACCGGGGACAGCGTTGACTTCAGGGTTAAGCCGCGGAAATGTGGCCGAACTATCTTTACTATGAGTCTCCTTAGGCGTAGCAGACAAGGATAAGGGTAACTCTACTCCCCCACCTGTAAACATACTACTATTTAACGCACGCATAGGTTTAGGAGTTACGTGTTGTTCTTCTATAGCGGCCCCCCCTAAAGCTTCGAACTCTGGCCCCCCTAAACCTTCGAACCCTCCTTTTACAATTATACAAGAAGCTCACATAATAGGTTTATTAAGGATAGAAAGTTTATTATAATTTAAACAAACAAATAAAAGAATCAAATTTCAAAAAACAGTCGCACAACATATTCTAATATAAAATAAATTCCCCGAAGATATTGAATCAGTGGCAGTGATTGAATAATTGTTATATATATTTACTCCAGTAAAATAATAAATTAAATTAGGGGCATAAAGACATAACCCTAATCCAAGTACTAACAAGATATTTAAATAAGTTATATTTATGCTGCATTTGCTCACTTCTTCCCCGCGTAGCGGTACGGAACCACTCAAAATGCTTCGCACCGTAGCAGAGTACAGAGCACCTACCCACCGTCAGCAGCGTAACACTCACCCCCTTTGGGGAGAACATAGAAGGGCAGAGCTCAGCAAGCTGGTAATGGATGCTGTTTTCTTTATATTATTATAATTCTTTTTATCAGCGTACGCATAGTCTTCAAGAATAAGTTTAGGATCTGGATCTAGATCTGGATCTGGATACGATGACGAATAAAATTTAATTATATTTTTTGGAACGCAGCCTATGCCTATGCCCCTGGCGCAGGCCAATGGGGCCAAGGGGGCCACAGGGGCCTCTGATGGCAAGGGGAGTAAAATACTTCTGGATAAATTATTAATATATAAAGGTCTAGTATATTTAATAATATCTTTTGGAGCGTAGATCGAAATTCTTCTAGTTAAATTATCAGTATCTTTAATAATAAAAATATAATTTGGAACGTAGACTACAAGACATCTAGTTAAATTATCAAAGAATAACGGTTCAGCATATTTAAGAATATATTTTGGAACGTAAACTGCAAGACTTCTTGTTAAATTATTAAAGTATAACGGTCTAGTATCAGTCCAAATATTAGTTTTAGAGTTATAAATTTTTTCTCTTTTTTTATAACTATTTCAATCGATAATTATTTTCTTATTATCAATAAAAATCGACCCTAATGAATAATTAGTTTTACCATAGATTTTATTAGCCTTAATATATTGAGAGTAGAGATACATTTGTTCATATTCAGAGAATGATACCGAATCAGTCGAGAAACCCTTACCTTTTTTTATTATTGTACCATCGTTTAATAATAGTGCATATACTTTATTTGAAATAAAATAACCTTTACTTACTTTATATTCATAATTTAACTGGCCGAGTTCTTTACCTACTTTTTCTTGCATAAGCTCTGTCAATTTATCCAGACTTAGATCTGTTACTATAGAGTAGGTATCTGAATTCAAGAATGGAGCGCCTGCTGCTATACTATCTAATTTAATTTGATTCATATGTACCCTAGCATATGCAGTAGTAAAAGCTGAAATTATAATTGAAGTATCTTGAAATACATTAACAAATTTTTCTATATTATGACTTCTTTCATTTAAAATAGCTTTATAATAGTCGTTGTTCTGCGAATCACATACTTCTTTATTTAGTAGATGTAGGTCAGTTAAAACTAAATTCTCAGAGTTAATTTCTTTGAATGTTTTAACAACTCTAGTTGCTAGTATATTATCCAATACTTTTTTGTTAACTGTCTTAGTAATAGGTTTAACATAGTTAATAGCAAATCTACCCAATAAATTATTTAATAGACTTTTAATAACCTGATGCTTACTTCCTGTAAATCCATTCTTTAACTTAGAAAGATCTCCATCGTAATATTTAAATACATTTTTTGAAGTATTAAATTGATATCCTTTTGTAACTTTGATTTTATAGCCATATTTTTTAGCAAATTGTAATTCAATTGAAGTTAAAATACCATAGAAAATACCTTTAGGGCATATTAAACTAGTCTTAGTTTTAACAGGTAAAAAGCCTATATATAAATCACTAGTTATAATTTCAGCATGAAATACTCCAAATAATCGATTTAAATCTAAACTATTACCATCAAAAGATTCAATTCAAGTACATTCAATACCAGGCATAGGATTAATTGCAGAATAAGGATATAAATAGTTCACATCTAAATAAATTAAATTTTTACCATAAGGTTTATAGACCTCGCTGATGTCACCAAAGTAAGCAGAGTATATGAAATTAAATAAAATGTTACTATTTATTAAAGGAATTTTACTTTCATTTAAATAATGCTTTAAAAACTTATTTTTGGCTAAACTAGAAATAGTTAAACACTCTGTCATTTCTAAATTATGATCTATAAATAAGTGACTTTGAAATTTTACTAAGACCTCCAAGAGAGAATTAAGATCTTTTGCTAAATAATTTAAGGTTTCATTTTTCAACTTTCAATTAAGGGATAGAGTGGAATAATACCAATCTGTGTCTATATTAGAGTTATAATAACTAATATGAGGAGTAGGGTGACCCAACCCTTCATAATTAAGATTATGTTTATTGACAAAAGAATAAGGAAAATAACCTTTTGTAGTATTAACATTATAATCTTTAGATAATTTAGATAATTTAGCATTTAATAACTTAATCGAATCTACTATAGATATTTTTCTATATCTATTTTCTTTTAACTTTATAACCAGCCTTAATATTTTATTGTCTCTATATGAAGATGTTAAACCATATTTATCTTTAACACTTAAATTATAATCTAACAATATTTTATGTAAGAAAATAACATCAAATCGTCCTAAATTATGGACGTAAAATATATAATTGCTATAAGCATAATTTAACATTTCATCTATGCACTTTAATACTAATTTAGAGGAACCCTCTACGGTATTTGCAAAGTAATCGGTTAAATAAAACATTTTAGCTTTGGGCTCTGTTTTAGTTAGAAATCCTAGTACATATACTCGGGAGTAGCGATCACCTTTAGCAATTTTGTCTACAAAAGTTTCAAGATCTAATACTCCATAATTAGGATTACTCATTGTTTGTGATGGCGTTTTTATTTGTTTTTCTTGATTAAAATTTTTGTTATAATCTACGTACTTTATAGACTTTAAAGGTATGTGAATAACTAATGCTTGTATTTTTCTATTTTCATTGAATACTAAACTAGTTCCAACTGTTTTTCTTACCCATAGCTTGTTATAAATGACATAGTATAAATATTTAAAAGACTCAACAAGTTTAAGAAAATCATGAGTCCAGAATAAAAATTGACCTGTATTTATGTTAAATACATATCTGTAGAAGCTGTATCTGTAAATTTTATATATATTAGAAATTATTAAGTATCTGTGTGAGGCATGTAAAAAAACTTTAAATTCTTCGACTCCGGAATTAAGGACATATCGTAAAATTTCTATTCCTGACCCAAAGGATTTGCATCATTCCTGCTCGTTAATTGCAGATTCTATTGGAATAAACTTTTGATATTTTTTTTGAGCTGTTACATTAAAATTATTTTTGTCTAATAAAGCAATTAAGTCATTAATATAGTCTTGTCTTAAATTATTCACTAGTAAATAACCAAAATATTTTTCCTTATAGGTATAAGGTAAGATTTGACTATTAAAACTTCTTTTCAAAATTTCAACACTAACTAAGCCTTTATGTAACTCTATATTAGACAGGTTCTGTTTCGTTATTTTAAGATTTTCAACTATATGCAGAGTTTTAATACGAAGAGAAATAAAATCAGGCTCATCAAGCTGGTAACGATCCATTAATAATTGTAAGGATTCCTGATAGTGTTCAAAAATATTCCTATAACTATTTAAATTATGAGTTTCGCCTACAACAGCACTTTGCTGTATACCTAGCATATAATAGATACTTTGTTGATAAGAAGTATATTGAAAAAGAATAGTATTTATTGAATTAAGCGTTAAATTTAAAATTAATACATTAAGAAATTTTATTTGAGTTAGTTCTAAAAAAGGAATCGTAATATGTTTAAATTCTTTACGAATATTTTGTTTTGAGCCCTCTAGTGCTTTAAGATTAGTAAGGGATTCTGAATTAGTAGGATTAGAGTTAGAATTAGAAGGGGTATTAGCAGGTAAATTAGAAGGTGTCACTTTTTTGTTTGTTTTTTGTTTATACCCATCATCATGCTTTATATCATCCCCCATAAAATTTCATTTATTTTTCTGTCAGAAACTAGAAATATTAAAATATTTAAATTTATCTATATTATTTTTATTTACAATCAAATTAGATTTAACAAATAATAACATCATACCACCTTTTTTCATATCTAAATGTACATCAATATAAGCATCTATATTATTACTTAACTCAACATTAGCATATATAAGCACAAATATATAAAATAAGATTAATATTACATTTATAATAACTAATATAATTAAATACGTGTTTCCTATATTTTCTATCATTTTCTTAAATTTTTCATATTTTGCTGCTAAATTTTTACTAAATAATTTACTGATTATATTTAAACCTGAAGAAATATATAATTTGTGCAATCCTATAAAAATTATAATACATATATGTAATAATATTAATACACTTAAAATAATCTCATAATTTAGTATCATTTGTAATGGACTTAGTTCATTTTCTAATATTGAGGGTATAATGAAATCTTTTACACTTTCCTCATTACCCTCTGTGCTACTACTTATCTTAGTGCTACTACTTATCTTAGGACCACTTACACTGATTTCTATACCTGTACTTTTACTTCTTTGACTTCCTACTTCTTTACCTAAACCACTTGCAGCTGTGACTCCAAATGTGGTAAGCACAGTTGTCGCTACACCTAATGCAGCTTTTTGAACAGGGGGTAGCCCACCTGAAGCTTTCATAGCAGCTTTACCAAGGGTAGCACCTGCTATTCCTCCTATTACTGGTGGGGCAACAGCACTTAATCCTGCTACTATACCTTCTACTGCCTCTTTAATCATACCTTTTGACACATTACCTGAAATATTAAATGATTTATCTTCATTTTTGTCTTTTCCTTTCACTTTGTTATTATCCGTATCAATGTTCTTATCATTATTATTATTTCCCCCGCTACTACTACTACTACTACTATTACTATTATTATTACTATTCCCCCCGTCATCTGTACTATCACAATAAATAGTATTAAATGAACCTAATCCTATCCTAATTAAAATGTAACCAATCAATATTATAATTCATTTAAATATATTCAACCCCATAAAATTCTCTATTCTATTTGTCATCTTATCCTTGTTAGAGGTTTTACCCTGGATATCCTTGTTATTCATGATATCCTTTATAACTTTTTTATCCTGGATCTCCATCATATTCAGGTTATCCTTTCTATTCTTGAAACTCATTTCATTGCTTACTTTATCCTTGATTCTCAATTCATTGCTTTCTTTATCCATGTTAACCTTTGTATCCTTGTTAACCATATTACAAATAAAACTAATAAGAAATGTAATAATAAAGGATAATAACATTTTCTCCCACCACATTAAATCTGTTCCCCAACTAATACACATAAAAATAGTTCCCCCAATAGTCCCCCAGAAAATAGAGTCCCTAATACCTTTTGATATTTTTTTTTCATTAGGTGATAAAATGTAACCTTTAATAATTTTTATTATTTTCACTATAGATCCCTGAAATTTATTTGTATTTGTAATTGTATTTGTATTTGTATTTGTATTTGTTTTTGTATCTGTATTTGTGAATAGAAACAGTTGCTTTGACCTATCTAACAGGTAATGCTTCAATGATGGTTAGATTTGTTTTAATTTCATTCATTAGGAGTGCATCGTGAAAAACAGGTATTTTCTTCCTACCTCACGGAGTCAATTGTTATTTGGTTTGTAAGCATCATTTTTTTAGCTTTCCCAAAGTTTAATTCAAGCTTTTTGCGCTCACTCTTTAATTTTTAACATTAAAATTTATTTAACTTATTTTTACATATCTAATTAGAGGGTTGAAATCCAAAGGTCTCGGTTAAATAAATACGTATAACTTTATTAACAGAACAATGTAAATAACGAGGTATTAACACATCACTTTATTGCTCGATGTTTCGAAATCGATACTGTCTAACAATCGTTTTACCCTTTTTTTTATTTAACGCTTATTCACTTATTCACCTTATGCGCAATTTATCTAACACTTTTAAATCATCTAACACTTTTATATTTTTAACACTTATGTACTATTTGAATGTTTTGGATAAAGTATGACACGTTGTTAAATTCATTAGAATATATTTAGTAAAAACTATAACGAGAATTGAATTGTACAGCTAGCAGTACGACATGCTCAGCGTTCAGATATTATTTGAATTTATAGTTAGTGAGACCGATAACGAGAAATTAGTTATCGTGTTACGCACTGATTAATTCTCTTAGTTGTTAATTATTGTATTTTTATTGAGTGGGAGAGAGAAACCTCTCCTTCCTCTATAATTTGTGTTACTCTGACCGGTAAGGAGAATTTATTCCTCGTGCTACGAAGTGAGTACTTCTCTTATATCTTAGTTCATATTTATTTTTTTTTGTGGGAGAGAGAGACCTCTCCTCTAAGGTGTTATACCACCTAGAGCAAATAATCAAATTATACTATTAGTCTACCTACCTCAGACTAATTGTATAATTTTATTTTTTAATCTTATTCAGTGTACACATTTCAAATCACAGATTACACGCACCCTGGATACTAGAGCTAGATAAGCTATACCTATTTTTTGTTTTTACTATCATTACAATATAACCTTACTCAGATACTACTACTGAACACCAAATTTTTTTAAAGGATATCGAATAGGTGTAACAGTAGCAAGGCAGTGAGCACCTAAAATATAAATATTACGCTTTGCTGGTTTAGCCACGTAGTGAACACCTATAATAATAATTAGAATAAAAATTTTTCACCTTAGCCTATTTATTTGAATATTGTTAAAAATAAAATTATTAATTATTAAACCTATTCAAAATCTTCCCAATATTATTTCCTCCATAATATATCATATAATACAGCATAGCAACAAAAATATCAGACTCTAACCCTAATTTTATCCGTACTCTACTAACCTCCTCCAAATTAAAGCCTCCATACTATTTCCTATATCATGTCCACAAACTAAAATCCACGCTCCCGGAGGAAAATTATTAGTATATACCCCTAAGCAGTCAATCCATTTTCAGTAGAGTGCGCAAGCGAGAGTTTATTTTTGTTTTATTTTATCTCTTGCTCGGCTACCGACTGTAGCATCGGTTACCGACTCTGGCCTCTTGTGCTCGGTTACCGACTCTTGCTCTTTCTCTCGGTAACCGAGTAACCGAGTAAAAAAGTAGAATAGAACAGCGTGGGTTACCCACTGTTGCTCTCTTGTTTACACAATTGCGCACCTACTCTGTCTCGGTAACCGAGTACAAAAGTAGAATAGAACACTCTGGTGCTCGGTTACCGACTCTTGCTCTTTCGTTAGAACACCGACTGGTGCAACTCTGTCTTTGTAAAAAAAGTAGAATAGAACACTCTGGTGCTCTCGCTTGCGCACCGTGGGTTACCCACTCTTGCTCTCGCTTGCGCACCGATAAGCTAAGAGCAAAGGTTGTTTTTATTCTTATAATACAAATAAGTGTTCTAACGAAAGAAATGACAAGCAATCGTCGCTGTTCTAACGAACGAGTTCTATTCTACGAAGACAGAGTAAGCTAAGAGCAAAGGTTGTTTTGATTCTGATAATAAAAATAAGAAATGAACAGCAATCATCGGTGTTCTATTCTACGAAGAACGAGTTCTATTCTAGAAGACAGAGGAAGCTAAGAGAAAAGGTTTGTTTTATTCTTATAATCAAAATAAGAAATGAAAAGCAATCGGTAACCGAGTAAGCTGCGAGAAAAGGTCAGAATCAAAACTGCGGGGTTGCTAGCCTTGTCATGGTAATGATTGCGCTGTTATAACGAAGGGGGCATGCTACCACAGTCCTGGAAATGAATGCGGTGTTCTGTTCTAACGAAGAAAGGGCAACAGGCAACAGGCCAAAGGCAAAGGCAACAGGGAAAAGTTCATCCTTTTTACTTTTGCAATTGCTAAATGAACAGCAAATGTCCTTAGTTTAAGATTAAAAATTAAAAAAAAATGCAAAAGAACTAAACAGTTGGTATCTATACACCATGATCACATGTCCACCTTTCTTTTCTTATATTAGTCCCCTTTCTTATCTTCTCTTATATATTTAACTAGCTGATCTCATTTTAATTTGTATATACTCTAAGGTTTTGTTATTTCGTCTCCCTCTACCCTCACAATAGCTCCAGTTTTTATCTTGAATCTAATCGAATCGAATCGAAAATTAAAATTAATTTGTTACTCAAAGCCTTACTAAGACCCGTTCCGTATATTCTATGCTATTTCCAATTTCTTTGTCTTTGTCTTTGTCTTTGTCTTTGTCTTTGTCTTTGTACATTAAATTACTTATTGTATTATACCCTTAGGATGTTATGTTATCTTCTCATTTTTGTATGCCAATCGTACTACCTCTTCAAAGGGTTTTATCTCTAGGGATTTTTAAATTACTCTCTTGGAAAAAGGGTCTGTTTACTCTCTTGGAAAAAGGGTCTGGTCTTAAATTAATATCGTGAAAGGAAAATTTACAGCCTTGACTCTCAGCTAGTAAAAATTCAGCACCTTTTAGAATAGCTTCACCCTTAAGAGGAAAAAGCGTACAAGTTTCATATACATAACAAGGGATCGACGGGAAGGATCTAGGACCACATAAGGGACCTCAAAAGATACTATTATAATCAAATAACTGTACAGAATGTCTACTTTATTCATTCCTATTAATTCAGCTTTACTCAATCTTTTTTGACTTATACTTATACTTAGGATATTATGGCTGACCTCTAAGCGTATTGTAGTCACTGGTTAAGTCCTACTCTTATCAATTGGTATTTTTATCTGCCCAGACATCAAAGATAAATTAGTCCCACCATATGGAGGGGTTTCTTGAGGTCTCTAGATCCAATAGCCAAATCTAAGCAAAGGGGTTGTATATATTCAAATAAAATATTATTTTCTTTTTCTTTTAATTAAAATTAATTTAATGTATTTTATTTAATAGAGTAAATAATTTATATCTTTTTGTAAAGCAGGAAGGAATTACTAAAATTAACGCGCCATAAACGAGCCCAGGGAAGAATTAAAACCCCCCCCCACCTTTTTTGGCTTTGTATTATTAGTTTTGGAATATTTGCTCTGTTGTTCTGATATTTATCCTCAGATGAGGAGATTTACCCGAACCGCCATCAGACAGGCTCCACTGTTGCCTTTGCTTGCAATAGTAAAAGCAAACCTTGCTTCCATTGTCCCTGTGTTACACAGTCCCATTGTCCCTGTGTTACAAAGTCTCGGTAACCGTGGGTAACCCACGGTAACCGTGGGTAACCCACGGTAACCGAGGGTAATGAGTGAGTTCTTATTTGTAGCCTATGTCTAGTGGTAGGGAGTAGCCATCCCAATAGCTTAAGGCAAGAGTCGTCGCTGTTCTAACGACAGAGCGCAGTGTTTACACTGGGTAACCCACGGTGTTCTAACGAAAGAGTCGGTAACCGACAAGAGTGGGTAACCCACGGTGTTCTATTTTACAAAGAACGGGCAACAGAGGTTGTTGTTTATTCTTATAATAAAAATAATCACGAAATGACAAGCAAATGTTGCTCTTAGCTTAAGGCAAGAGTCGTCGCTGTTCTAACGAAAGAGCGCAGTGTTTACAGTCGGTGTTCTATTCTAGAAGAAAGAGTCGGTAACCGACAAGAGTCGTCGCTGTTCTAACGAACGAGTTCTATTCTACTTTTGTACTCTCTTGTTTACTCGGTTACCGTGGGTTACCCAGTGTAAACACTGCGCACCGTGGGTTACCCACGGTTACCGAGACTGTGTAACACAGCAACAGTAAAAATAAGAACAAGGGGTCCTCTTTTTTCCTTGTGGGGTCCTTATTTATTACCCAGGAGGCTTATTTTATTATAGTGATTTTACCTTTAAACAGCTGCTTAGTGTTTTAATCGGAAAACACACCCCCACTGGGGTAATTAGCCGCAAACAAACAAAAAAATATAACTGGAGTAAATTAAAAATTAAACTAATAATAACTAAAGAATCTACGATTAGAGATGGTTAAATTTATGTTTATGTTTATGATTGTATTGGCAACATTTTAAACGCATGGAATGGTATAGGACTAGCTAATGTCCATTCTAAAGTATTTATAGGTTGATTTTCTTCTTTATATTCTGTTACACTCGTAAAATAAGGAATAACAGACCAAGGATTATTAGAACTATAATTTTCACTTGAGAAAATATCATATAAAATATAACCAAATAAAATAGTAGCTATTACTGAGACTAAGGATCCAAAACTAGAAATAGCATTCCATCCACTAAATGCATCTGGATAATCAGGTATTCTTCTAGGCATCAATTGTGTTAATCTTAGGCTATCACCTAAACTCCTAAGCTTACGGTTAGGTTCAGACTATGTCTTTCAGCTTAATAAACAACACCAACAAAAATGACGTTAAAGCTGATCGGGCGCTTCTGTTCTTATTTTTATTAAATAATAATAAAAACAGTATAGGGTTATTGTTAGTATGACTCACCTATTAGTCGTTGAACGTTCTTAATTCTAATGCGTTTACATCATTATACTGAATAAAGCTTCGCTGCAAATTGACCTTTATTGTTTAAAGCTAAGCCGTCGTCATCCGATTCTTATTAAAAGCTATAAGAATAAATGTGCATGTAAAGGTTTTCGTTGCAATTCACCCGATTGTCTAATAGATATTTAAAGGATCTATAGAGGCATTGTTAATTTATGATTTATGTAGTAAAACTCGTGAAAATATTTTTCCTTTAAATGGAAATCCATTTAATATATATTTAGATAAAGTATCTTTACCCATATTGAACTCTTTTGAACATTGAACAGTTGAATAAGAACCTATATAAGACATGTCTACAGAATTATAAACATAAACTAATTTAGTTAATTTTTCTATTGTATCAGATGATTTAATAACTCCGAATTGGGGGTTATTGACTCCAATCTTATTACGCTTCTGCATTTCAATAAATTCAGGAGAAAATTTACGGGCCGTCATAGGGTTCAATAGTCCTGAACGATTAAGGCCAAATTCAGGTTTATGTTTAAAACCTAAGGTAGAACCAGCAGTAGGAGAGTTATTTAAAGAGGAATCTCCGTTACTTAAAAGTCCGTCTAGATATATTTGTTCTCGTGATAACATAAATTCTTTACTAACAGAACCTGTTGTACCTAAATCTTCTAATATCGCTAATATAAAATTATTGTGAGTATAATAGGATAAGCTATTATATATTGGAAGATTTCGTTTTAAAACACTAGGTGTTCAATAAGATAATAAACGTCGAGAACCGTTTCATCCCGAGCCTACATATACTTTTCCGTTAATTAAATTAATTCATTGATAAATTACTGTACGATTTCTGTTTTCAACTGCTATTAAATTACGATCTAAATTTGGTTTATAAATACGTACAGGTTGAGAAAAATATACAGGAAAAATATGAGGTCCATACGGTTTAATAGTAATTAAAGATAACAAAATTTCATTATTCATTAAGCTATTAATTACTACATAATCAGATATAATTAAATATATACCGGCCAATCCTAAAAAGTGTTGCGGAAAAAAAGTTAAATTTACCCCAACAAAAAAAGTCCAGAAATGTATTTTACCTAAGAAGTCATTTATATTTCTACCTACTATTTTTGGAGTCCAATAATAGAAACCGGCAAATAAGGCAAAGACAGCACCCATTGATAATACATAATGAAAATGAGCGATAACGTAATAAGTCCCTATTGCTAGTAGCTCATGGTTTAATACAACTTGGATCACTCCAAGGATCGGACTATAACTTATCTAATAATTTAACTTAATAAACTTTCGATTGCCACGTTTAGTCTCTACGGATCCCACTTACTAATAAATTAATATAATTATTAGCTTTGGTTTCCACGGTATTATCTTATACGAGCTTATGGCTATTTTTTTCTGCATTAAGAAAACATATAAGAAAAAACTTAGAAAATTCCCAAATTAGATTAATAATTATAATTAATTTAAATTAGCTTTGGTTTCCACGGCATTATCTAGTAAACTCTTTCTTATTATCCGCATTAAAATAATAAGTAAATTATAAATACGCCATATAATTATGTTTATATATTTTACTCCTAATAAATTATCTATATTTATTTATTTAAACCCTCTTTAAGAAGTTTTATTTTATTAAACCCCTCAGGAGTTAAATGCGCTTTAGAATTAATTAATAACACAATTTCTCTAAATATTAGATAATTTTTAAGCTTATTACCTTGTAATTTATAAGCATCAAAATGAGGCAATACCTTATTTATCAAGTCGGATCTTCTACTTATAGAAAATCGAGCCGAATTTCGACTTAATGCGGTATTTATAGAACCAGCACCCCCAAAAAATTTTTGTATACTTGATAATAAAGGAACTTCCCTTTTATGTAGCTCAATAATATAAAGAGCAATAACTTGATTAGTTTTAGAAGATATATTTACAGTGAAACAACCGTCTCCTTCAGTAAATCCACTCACATAATTAGGATTTAATGGAATATTATAAACCTCCAAAACAGGTCTATCTATTGTCTTTACAGAAGGAAAAGCTAATTTTAATTTATCGGATAAACCTTTATTAAGTAAAGATTTTAAAGATAATATTTTATTTAACCCTTCTTCATGTAAATGTTCCTTATTTAGTAACAATTCTGCACATTGAAATCATAGATCAAAATCTAAATTTTTCATACCATGTAAAGGGTACTGTTTAAAATGAGGAATTATAAAATTAAATATATCGTTCAATCCTGTTATTTTTAATCTAGCATCTTTTCTAGTTGATGGAATAGAAATCGTACCAGCTTCTCCAAAAAAGGATTTTAATTTATATAGTAATTCTATATCTTTAATATGAACAGATATTTCAAAAGACAGTTGTATTTGTCGTACTAAATTAATACTGTTATTTGAATTTAATTTTATAAAAACCATAAAAGAACCTTCAGCATCTACTAAACCAGTAACTCAATTAGGATCTAATCCTTTTCCCTGCAAAGCAATGGGAGCTTCACCTGAATTTCTAATTTTATAAGAATATGATCTTCCCCAAGGGGACCCTCAGGGACCTTTAGGATGATTTCTAGTTTGTATGATAGAATTGAAAGATAACACCCTATTTTCTCTTGTTGTTAATATATTTACCATATATATAATTACGACCATAATTATTAATAAAAATACCTTAAGCAGCATCCATACATATTCTTTGGATAGCCCAAATCTTAAGATATATCGATTAAAATAAGTCAAAATCTGTTTTAATAATAAAAAAAAAAATTTTTTTGTTTTTTGTTTTTTGTTTTTTTGGCCAATTAAGTCCTAGGCTTCACCGTTAGCAATATATTATTATTATATTACCGAAAAATAGTATAATTTTTTTCACGGTGGCAAGACAACACGACACTTACTTTCAAATTTTCTGTTCTCATTTATGAAAAGATTCTGCTTTTTCTCCTAACAGAGGATAAAATTTTATGTGATTTCTTATAAATCTTAAAGTTTCTTTTTTATAAATTTCTATAAAATAAAAATTACGAGAAGGATTTCTAACTGTATTAGTAGCATTGATATATTCTTTAATAACATTAATTAAATAAATATCATCATTTTGTCCAATAGAAAATGAATGACCATTACTTTTTCTAATTGAAAAACAACCCTCAGCTTCAATAAAACCAGAAAATCAGGCACAAAAATAAACGGGTAATATTAAAGTACCTTTTTCTAAGTATAAACCAAACATATCAGAATTAATAATAGATAGTTGCTCATTATATTTATTATTTCTATTTAATAAATATCAATCTACTGAATCTCTTAAAATACATTCTTTTAGAAATCTAAGTTGACATATTTTTTTTGAAGTTAGAGGAGGGTAAGTATCAAAAATTTTAATAATATTTTGAACAGTTTTTTTATTATTAACTACTCAAATAACATCTTTATCTTTTCCTGTAATTCTTACATTTCCTCCTATAAATTTAGCAATTTTTACTAACATTTCATAGTTTGATGTTATATTAGATAATTTTATAACAAGCCTATATTGCAAGGACGACCTACGTCAATGATTAACTTGAATACTACCATCTCCATCCATTAAACCTACTCAAAACATTTTGATATAATCACTCTCGCCATTGTCACCACCAGTACCCTCCTTTGCTTTTGAAAAGGCAACAGGGCTGGGGTTCTCAGGGAAATGATGGTAATGATGATTATCACTATTAAAATTATATTTAATATCACTTTTTAAATTATCTTTATTCATTTTATTAAGAACAGCTGTTAATGTACTTATATATAAAGTACTATAACTAACAATATAATTTGTATCGTGGAATGCAATATCTAATGAAGAGTTAGATAAAATTACTCCTGTTAAGCCACCCAAAGTGAATAAAGATATAAAACCTAATGTAAATAATAAAGGTGTACTATATCTTAAAGTTCCACCATATAAAGTAGCTCAAGGTTCAGCCTTCAACCATTTCAGGTTTTAGTTGGCCTAGTATCTCAAAATAAATAACTATTTATTTTTTATTAGAGTTTTGCTCTAAACCGTTACCGGCGATTTTGGACTATTCCTTATAATTTCATAAAAATAAAAACAAAACAAAAAATCATGCCTAGCGCTAAAGCTAATAGGCCTACCACATAGAAAGGGTAGTTTTATTTACTTAGAAATCATGGAGCATCTAGTCTCTACGCTTTTACATAATAGTTTCCTAATTATGATTTAGTTCGACGATTATCCTTATAATATTACTATTCTATTAAATAGGACTTCCCTCGAGTTTGCCCCTTATACTTAAAATAATTAGTTATAATTTAGTTAATTTATAATGAAATTTATACTTCATGCTAGGTATAATAAATTCTTGAATCTGAGGATAAATTTTTTTAATAGAATTTACTGTTAAATATAAAACAGGTAATCCTCTTTGAAAATGTATTTTACTTTCAATTCCAAATTTAATATAAAAAATATTAATAATAAAAACACAGTCTTTAACAGAAAAACTTTGAGTTTGTAAATATAATCCGCCTCCTTTCACAAAACAACCGTCGCCCATAATTCAATGTGCTAAACCTTCATAAGTAATTAAATCATAAAAATCTAAAGGTATTATTTTTTTACCTTTAAAATAAAATTTTCGATATAAAACTAAAAAACAAGGTAAAGATCGAGTAATTATTTCAATACCTATAAAATCTTTTCTATTCAATCTAGTTTTGCACATTCTAGGGTAAGAAATACAATAATGAGAAAGAAGTGAAAATACATTGAAAACATAATCAGATCTCTTTATACTTTGTTTAAATCTGAATCTAGCTCCTATATTTGTAGGGTATTTTGCTTCTTCGGTGGCCTCATTTAGAAGCCTCGCACCCTTTGCCCTATTGGGCGCTGGCCATAGGGAGGCAAGAGGGGTAGGGGTAGGTAGACCTTTATTAAGATATCCTACCTTTAATAATTTACTACTATTATTAATAGTAATACATCCGTCTGACAATAAAATACCTATTAAAGGGAATAAAATATTATTAGGTATAGATACCATATATTTTACAATAGAGGTGTATTTTGGGTAATTTATAGTAGAAGAAAGATTAGATCCATATAAAACTATGCTTTTACTTTTATTTTCTGGTAGATAAAATTTATTCGATCTTGGAAATACCTTTAGTAAATTTTCATTATAAAACTTGTAATATTCTAGTACATTTAAGTATATTTGATTGGCCATATTAATATTCTTACTAAAGGAATATGACAGCCATGAAAAGATTTTTATCCCTGTTGGAACCGCAATTACCATTGTGAAATAGAAGATTGACCCCTCTAATTTAAAGTAAAATAAAGAGTTAGTCAAAAAGCCTTTCCCGAACCGTACAGGATAGTTTCCCATCATACGGCTCTCCAGGAATATATTACGATTATTCCCTGTTTCCCTTCGAAATTTACTGTTTATAAAACAACAGTTTTAATGAAAGTAAAAAACTACTATGGAAACTCCGTCACCTCTAACCTTTACAGTCTCAGGTGATCCTAAATTCTTTAATAAAACCCATAAATACCGCCTTAGGCCCAAAAAGTTCAATAGTGATTTTTCCTATTGCAATCTGCTACTATCACAATACACTTTAATAGATCTTTTTTGTGTGTTCGTTAACCTAGCCGTAGCGGTCTTAGTTTGGGGGCGAACAATAAAATTATATTTAGAGCATCCCCCTTTTTAGACATGCTATTTTCAGCGGAGTATTGGCTACTCCTACCTGAGTCTAATACTTTACACTCTGAGAAAATTAAAAAAAAAAACTACGTCTAAAAACGAGAAACTATCCCAATTTGTATAAAAAATGTTCTACAAAAAAAGGTAAGATATGAGGTTTCAACATTGACAAATCTTTCCCTTTAATATAAATTCTGTAATTATCCCTATCATTTTGTAAAGATGGTGTAATCTGAAATTTATAGATTAGAATATTCATGAGAAAAATTACTTCTTTTAAGGTAAAACCTTGAGTATTAAGGACTAAACCCTTACGGTTTTTATTTCCATCACCTTGAATTCAATGAGCTAATACAGTGTAATCCATGTAGTTGAATAAGTCTTCATTTATACCTCTAATGTATTTTTTTTCCGTCCAATTTGTAAAATAAATGAAAAATCTCCGTTAAACAAGATAACCGTCTAGTCTAGTATAAAAGGTTAAGCTGTAAAACAATTTGTTTCTCATTTTAGACTTACCCCCAAAAGGAAACCAGGAACATAAATAAGCTAAGTGATAATGCGTATTCATTAAATAAGGATAATTTTTTATAGATTGTTTTAATGCAAAACGCGGATTTCAATGTCCTCTTTTTTTCATTCATCCATCAGATAACATTAAACCTATAATAATTCTTTCGGCTTTAAGTGTTAACTTATACATGTTTCTGCTTGTATTACTTAATTGTGACTTATAACTCATCATAGAACATACGTTAGGATTTCAAATTGTAATTTCTTTTTCTACGTAGTTTTTATATTTTCTCTTGGAAAAACAAGAGTGGAGCAATTAGCTCAAGGTTTTATTAAATGAGATAGCGTCCGTAGCAGCCGTAAAATAAGCTCTTGTCGAGAATTTGGACAGTATCATAATTTAATTTAATATATTAAATTCCTTGCGTGCTTGTCTCTGAGAATCCTTTAGTTGAAATACTTATAATTTTATCTATACCTTTTTTATCTAAATGTTTACCTTCTGTTATCATAATATATACTTTTCTAAATTTAAGGTAACTTATATATTTACCTCCAAAAAGATGATATTTATCAAAATAATTAATAAGATCTGACGCTGTACTAAATCCTGAACTTTTATAACATCATATTCCTGTACTATATTGAGATAATTTACCTTTTTTTAAATAATAACATAAAAGTTTTAAAGGTAAACAATCATTTTGTTTTAAGGAATATTCTAATCTTACACTATAACCTGTTTTATGTGTTTTACTTTTTGCAACACTACTCTGAAAACAACCATCAGCTTGTGTAAAACCAGCTAATCAGTAATTATTTAAACTTAATTTTTTTAAAGGAGGTAAAATTTTTATATTAAAATATTCACTATATTTATGGTTAATTAATTGTTTATATTTATAATGACTTATTAATTTACCATTAATTAAAGATAAAATAATAGATAAACCTTTTTGATCTTTACAAATATATCTAACTGCCTTTTTATTTTTTAATTTTATAAATATTTCCATATCCTATTCGCTTCTTAATTAGATAAGCTAATGAAGTATCAGCTGTACTAAAAATAACATGTAATTCTCTGTTACCAAATCAACCATCTCCTTCTATTAACCCTGCTAAGAAATGACCAAATTCATTATCTGTAAAATCACTCTTATGTTTGGGTACATGTTCAGAAATTTTATTTAATGTGCAGTAACTTCTCTTATTTAAGAAAGAATTATTACAATTTAAAATAGATGAATGAGATGCTAACCTTTTATTCTTTTCAGCCCTGATAGCAGAAGTTTTCAATTCTCTTTTTTTATTCATTCCTGATTTCAAACCACTAATAATATAAAATCCTTCATTGGTTAAATGATCTCCATTTTTTATTAATAAAGCTATTTTTTAAAATCTTCAAAATCATGAGTTTTAATCCCCAATAATTTATATTTTTCGAAAAAAGGAATTATTTTTTCAATTAAATCGTTAAGTTTAGTTACTTTATAATCTACTGAATTTTTTTGGGTTTTTGTAAAGAGTACCACACCCTAAATAGTTGATTAGAGTATTCATCAAAGCTTCATCCCTAAAATTTTGAGTTATTGTAAAAAATAATCTAACAGTTTTACCTATTTTATTTGTAGAATTAAAAATATTCACTTGAAAACATCCTTCCCCCCTGAAAAAAATCCAGCTAACCAATAAGGATTATTAATAATTTGATTCTTAATTAAAGGTCTCTCAATTGCAATGATATCTGAAAACTCATTTAATAATAACTCAGACAAACCTAAATTAATAGAAGCTTTAAAAGCTACATATTTTTTAAATCCCTCAAGTGTTAAATGTTCTTTATTCTTCATCAAATCAATAATATTTTTAAATAATCAAAATCAGCCTTTTTTTCCCATGCTTTGCGCAAGCTACCTTACATTCGGTAACCGAGCAAGAGGAGTTAATAGAGAATAATTTAAAAAAATGAGGAAGTATTTTATCATTTAATTCTTTTAAGGAAGAAACTCAAAAACTAACACTGTTTTTACTATGAGATATATTTCCTACCTCTCCAAAATAAATTTTAAGTAAATTTAAAATAGCAGTATCTTTTTGATGTAACGTTATTACAAATTTAGTTCTACATTTCATCCTATTTTACTTTTAGGGTTTTTCTAATTCTAATAAAAAAAAAAAAAACAAAAAACAACCTTCACCATCTATTAAACCAGTGATAAAATTAGGATTTTTTTCTGGCCGGTGCCCTCCTTTAGGGAAAAAGGCGAGAGGGAGGAGTTTTAACTGCAGTAGTATAATATCTTATTTGATTTCTTATATAATAAGATAAGTTATTAACATTTATTGAAATAGTAGGCAAATTAGTATATTTATTATAAGTATTACTAGCACCTACCGTAGTATTAGTGCTAAAAATAAAGTTTTCTGCTGATTGTCCTGTCAAATTACATTGAAATAAATAGATTGTTCCTAACGCAATTAATACGAGTGGACTATTTATTAAGGAGTTTCCAGCATATAGCAAGGTTTTTATCGTGGACACAATTTTACCTATATCCACCTATTAAGATTTTTATTATAAACTTTGTTTATGGCTTAAATTCCGCCCTTTGGCTCTTAGCTTCTTAAATTTATTATCTGTTGCCTTCCGCACTAGCGCTTGCTTAAATAAAGTAAAAAGCCTGAGATGGAAATGATAGATTAAAATTAAGAATAAAAACTAAAAGGCAAGAGCACTAACTTAGTTTAAATTAAATATTAACTTGGACTATGTCTTATCCCTCCTCTAACTAACCTTTATATATTTTTTTTTTTGTTTTGTTTGTTTTTTTAGGCCCTATTGATCACAGCCTTTGCCTCTTGGCGCAGCCTTTGCCCTTTGGCGCAGCCTTTGCCCTTTGGCGCAGCCTTTGCCCTTTGGCGCAGGCCAAGGGGGCCAAGGGGGCCAAGGGGGCCAAGGGGGCTATAGGGGGCTATAGGGGGCCAAGGGGGGCTATAAGGAGGCAAGAGGAAATTTATGGGATTTTCCCGTGTAGTCTCTGAGGAGCCCCATTAAGTATAAATAAAAATAAAAATTTAAATACTTTCAGGTTTCCTGCAAGTTGTATAAGATTTAGTGATTTTAACGTACTAGCCTTAGCTACTCTTAAAATTTAATATAGGTCTAATGTATACCTAATGTATACCTAATGTATACCTAATGTATACTACGTACACTAATTTTTAAATAGTTTCTTGCATATAGGGTAATTATACTCCATACTCTTTCAAGTAATGGACGACGTGGAAATTTAGCTATACTCCCAACTTATATGTCATAGTTTTATGCATAAAAGGTAAAATAATAAATTTAATTTTCTCTAAAGATTGCACTAGAATATAAATTCGATAGGTTTTGCCCTTTTTATGGATAGAGCATTTAATATCATAATTATTAATTAAATATTGACTAAGCCTTTTAACTTCAACATAGGTAAAACTATCAGTACAAAGATATAAACCTTTAGAGCTTCCTCTCGACCCGTTTTGCATTACCCAATGAGCTAAAGCAAGAGGAGTTAAAGATGATAAGTCTAAAGGAACTATTTTTACTTTTTTCTTACCTTTGCTATGGACATTTGAAATGCAAAGGTCAGAGTAAAATGAAAAATAAAACTCATTTAACATAGGTAAAGATTTACTTCAAAAGTTTAAATTAGCATAAGTTTTACCTGTTCTTTGATCTAAATAAGACATTTCTCTATACTTTCCAGAGCATATCTCACCTAAAGAATTTAACACACTTAAAAAATATTCCTTTTTATCTAAGCTTTGTGTAAAGCCAAATCTTGCATTTAACCCTCTAGGAGGCAATTCTATTTTAGCATCACCTAAAAGAGAGCCAAATATTATCTCTTTAACCTCCCCCCCCGCGATTCCGGGATGAGTAGCTAAGCTCGCGTCTTTATTTTTATTATTATTATTATTAAAATCAGAATAAAAACAAGCGCTCGCGCCAGCGCGGCCTAAGGAATAAAAATGATCTGGAGAAATAAAGGGCTTATTATTTTCTATTTTTGCAGCAATAAGTTGAGCGTAAAGAATTAAAGTTTCAAATTCATCTAAACCGACTGAGAACATATGGTGCAAGTAGCATATGCCATATAACATATTAAATATATAACATACACACCGGACTCACGCCCGGGATCGGATTATATCTTCATCTTATGATTGCTCATTAAACTTTATTTGGGCTTTGCAGAACCAGTTTTTCTATTTAAACTGTTATTTATATTTATATTTTTAGATAACTCTCGAATAGATGTTAATCCTTTTTCAAATAAATGTTCTTTATTTAGCACCATTTTATAAATTTCATTCCATTTTTTAAATGACAATAATTTTTGACTCTTTAGTGGAAAAATTAAAAAGTACTTTCTAATTGGGATTAATCCTTTGAAAGAATTAACTTGGTATCTATAAACCCCATTGCTTTCACCTCTTAAACTTACAGCTCCATAAGAAAATAAATCTCGTAATTGTAAGAATAAATACTGTGAATTTTTGTGGTCTAGAATAAATCTAAGCATTACACGGAATCCTGTTACAGTATTAGATCTTTTCTCTATTTTCACATTAAAACAACCTTCCGCATCTGTAAAACCAGATAACCAAGCGTCATTTAAAGTAGGTTTAATTAATTTATCTATTAAATTTATCTCGCTTAAGTCAACTGTCCATCTTTTGCCCTTAGCTCAATCATTACCCTGACTGTGTAACACATGGTCGTCGGTAACCGAGCGCCAGCGAGAGCAAGGGAGGGACTGCTGATTTTGCAAAGCATGTTTATTGGAGGCAAAAGTTTTATTTAAAGCTTGTATTCAATAACTTAATTGAGATTTACGATGCTCTAAAACTAAATTACCATTAAATAATAAAGTTAATAGATATATATTTTGTTTATCTAATACAAAATAACGTGAAAATGATTTATATTCTCGAACAATACCAAATCCTAAGACTTTTTGAATGTGTAATAGAATTTCTTTTTCTTTTTGGGTTATAACGAAAGTAGGTCTACCTTTATAAGTTAGAATAGCACCATCACCTTCACTAAATCCTATAAACCAAGTTAACCAATTAAAATCTGGAGCCGTTGTTACGGGGTCAAGGGCCAGGTGTTGCTGATTAATCCTAGAATAAAATATTTTAAATAAAGTAAAATCAAAAGATGTATCGCGTGTAATCTCTGAGGAGCTCTTTAAACTTTTAGTATACAGATTACCTGCTGATTGAGTAAAACTAATTAGATTTTTACCCGCCTTTGGCTGAAAGGTACTAATTAGCACTAAACAGTTCCAGCATACAGCGATATTTATTATCTTTATTTCACAATAAAGAAGAGCCACCAAAAAAGAATCTTCTAGCCAAATTAACATATCTATTAACCTAGGCAAATATTCTAACGAATTAAAGATTATTTGAAAGAAACTCCAAACTAAGAACCCTAAAATTCCAATAGAGAACATGGCATAGCTACAAATATCTGTAAGAAAATAAATTTTTATTTTAATCTATTAGAATTCATTTCTAAATTTAATGTTTTAATTTTATCTAAACCCTCTGGGGTTAAATGTTGTTTTGATTTAATTATATCCAAAACCTTCTTAAAACAAATATAATCTTTATATTTTAAATTTAAAATAGGATAAAGATCAAAATGAGGTATTATTTTATTTAATAATAAATTTATATCTTGAACTACAAAATCACATCTTTGTGAAGAGTTTAATCTTACATAAACAGAACCACAATTAAAAAATTTAGAAAATAAGTTCATAAGTTCTATATCTCTAATGTGTTGTGTAATATGAAGTCTACAAGATACTTGTTGTTTTAAAATATAACTTTCAGAAGGTCTAATAATAATAGAAAACCCTCCATCACCAGATACAAAACCTGAAACCCAAAAAGGATTTAAATTATTAGGTAAATTTATACTAGATCTGATAACCGGTTTAAGTTTAGGATAACATTTTAAAAGCTTTTTAGAAATACCTCTATTTATAGAAGCATAATAAGTCAGAATAGTTAAAAATCCTTTATTCTTTAAATGTTCTTTATTTAAAATAATTTGTATTACTTTACACCAAAGATTAAAATCAATAGATTTTTGAGTAATTAAAGGATATTTATTAAAATGAGGTATTATTATATCTCTTAAATATTCAATATTAGACACCCTATATACAGCTATATTTTTATAAACCCTTAAATATACATTACCTACACCAAAAAAAGATTGAATTTTGTATAAAATATCTACATCTTTAATATGTAAATTTATCTCAAATGAACTTTTTACTCTTCATTTGTTATTATCTAATATTTCAATTATTACAGAAAAACAACCTTCAGCATCAACAAATCCAGTAATTCAATTAGGATTTATTTCTACGGTTTCCTTCTGACTAGAGATATTTTTATTCCTTTTGGCCTGCGCCAAAAAAGGCCAGGGTTGAGTAGTATATTTATTATTTTTATTTATAATAGGTTTAAATAATGTATTTAAACTTACTCTTACATTTATTAACTTATTCTTAAAAAATCTTTTTAAAGTATTTAGATATAAGTAAATATTTTTACTATTTGTTGGACTATATCTTAATCTTTCTAACCCTTGGTTTGGAGGTACGGGCAAAACTTGAAAGACTCTTCTTGTATAGTCTCTGAGGATATTCAAATAATAATTTATTTTAACTTCCTGCTGATAGCTCATTGTAACATCCTTAACTTTTTTACTGTAAAAATATTTTTTACTAGTATTTAAGGGTTTAGAGGTTTCCAGCATATAAAGAAGATTCACATAACTATTAGTTAATGTGGGCCTATTTTTGACCCAAACTTAGTAATCTTAAGTAGGCTTGCCCTACAAGTGTTTTAATTCGTACTCTGCATACTTACCTTAAAAAGGACCTGCACACTAATAACCTGTTAAAAGTTATTCTAAGTTCCGACTGTACATTCGCGAGCATTCCAGCTCTACGTAGGTGAACCAGTCTGTAGCGATGTACTTAACCACCGACGGTCTTCAACTAGGGGGTCGTTAACCGTTTTCACCATGTCCGGTTATTTTTATAAACAAATTTTACTGCAAACTTTTCATATTTATGCCCCCTCCGAAGGCTTTTAGTTAATTGGAGGTTACTAAAGGATGCGAGTACACTTAAATTCCGCTAAGTCGTTGTGGTAAAGTGTCAAAATAACTAGGTAGGATTCTCACCTACGGAACATTAACAGAGAACAATTGTTGTATAATCCTATTAATTGTTTATAGATTTAGCCTTCTCTTATTAGTTCAATAACACCTGCTTTTAAGTTTTTTTCTAACAACATTTAACGAATAGAATTCCATTTAAGGAAAGCCGTTTGTTTTTTTTTCCTTTAAGAGGATAAGCTAGGAAGTAATCAACGGTTACGGAATTAGACTTAAATGATCCAAGGTTATATCTAAATACTCCAATATCCGCGGTTTTTTTACATTCCCTACACCAAAAATATTTTTAATGTGCAATAATATAGATTCCTCCTTCTGGTCTAAAACAAATTTGATACGAACTAGCTGAGAGGTAGTCTCTGTTATGCCTAGATTCCCTTCACTGTCAAGAACTTCTTTCTTATATTTCTGTTTAAGAACACTTACAAATAAAGAACAATCAGCAGTAGAAAACCAGATAGCCAGCTATCCTTTAAAGAAGGTAAAAAAGGATTAGGGTTAAAGGTAAGCTTTACAGAATCTGCATTTAAAACATCTATCCATAATTTAAGCTGATTTATTTTATTAATAGTTGCAAATTTACCGTTAAATAAAATAGCTAATTTTAAATTTTCACTTTTGTAGTTACACGATATCTGTAAACATTAGCAGAAATATAAAAATATACCTTCCCGAAACCTAATACCGATTTAATTTCTTGTAAAATAGGTTCTTACTTTTGAGTTAGACCAAAAAGAGAACTTTTACTATATTATAGCAATGTAATCCTCCATCACCTTCCGTAAACCCTATGAACAAGTTAACCAATTAGGATCTATGTACTTATGTGGAGAATAGAATTCATAAAATTTTGATGATGATTTTGTACTAAATTTTGATAGATTAAAATAATTATAACAACAATGTTTAAACTTTATTCCAATGTACATAATACAAGAGTTTTATTTTATATCTGTGCCTTGCCTTATACGGCCCTTTTTTAATAATAGGGTTAAAAAGGAAAAGTAACATCTTAAATCTTGTACGTGGACCATCTCTTTATTTTTCCTGTGCAAAGCCCTGCGGATCGCGGAGCCTTATATTTAGTCATTATTTAATTTTTTCCCATTTATCCCATCTTAATAAAAATTTCTTCCATGCTTTACCTAATATTGTAGATTCTTCAGCTAAATGAGCTTTAAGATCTCTAAGTTCATAATATTTAGGAATAGCATTAATTCTATTCAATTTAGCAGATCTACAAGGATTTAATTTAAAATATTCAAGTAATTTAATTATTTCTGATTTAGTATAAACGATCCATTTAAAACTTATTTTTTCTATATAAACAGATCCTCCGTATAATTCACACAAAATATCTAACAAATATTTATTTTTTTGTTTTTTGTTTTTGTTTTTTGACCAGCAGTTATATACATTTGAGAAGATTTTAAATTTAAATAAGTACTACCATCTGAATCAAAAAAAGCCAGATAACCAAGCATTTTCATAAGTTAGAGGAGCTGGTGGTAGTAAGTAATAAGGGATATTATATTTTTCACATATTTTATTTAATTGAAGTAACCTAATAGGATTTCTAATTTCCCCGTTAACAGCATTAATAATATCTAACATACCTTGTTTATGGTGCAATCTAAATCTTAAATGATTTAAATTTGTTCGTAATTTCACAGCACCTCCAAATTTTTGTTTTATTTGATATAAACAGTTTTTATCTCTAATATGTGCAACTATTTCTAAACTAGCATAACCTTTTTTTACTTAATTGAAAACATCCACCTCCATCTATTAAACCTACTAACCATTGATTAAATCTATTATCTTCTGGTTTTAAAGTGTTAGATTTAAGGTTTAAAGATGTAGTTATCAAAGGTACGCGTAGCTATAGCGTGGCAAGGAGCTTAATAATTTCTATATTAGATTTATATTCTCCTTTTTCTTATTCTGCTGTGTTGGTTTTTGTAGAATTTAAAACGGACGGAAATTTAAATAGAAAATTAAATGTTGAATAAAATAAAATTAAAGCCTTGTTTGTTTGCTTTTTCTTAAGGATAACAAAGGTAAATAAAATTAAAAAAAAAAACTAGAGGAAAATAACATACGTATGGCCTCTGAAATTCCTACTCACAAACTTAATCCGCTATTCAATGTAATATTGGATTTGTGTAATGTTAAATTATTTACACGTGCTTTGGTTATCTGCGGGTTATAAGACGAAACAAAAATTTTTACCATCATTAAATAAATGAAGACTATACCATTCGCTGAAAAACAAACGGTTATTATACTGGCACCTTTTATAAAAGCATTTCCAATAGATATAAAGCTAATGATTAATAAAATATGAATTAAATTACCTGGCCTTGCCTGCTTTAATGTTTTATTTAGGTGACTTACAAGTATAGTATTTTGTTTCTTAAAATTCCTTACTTTCCTGCATATAGTATGTTTCAAAATATTAATATAATATAATATAATATTTAGGGCCACATTGACCGAATATTGGTTTACCTGAAAATGTTGAAACTATTTGACTAACTATACCAAAAGCAGGTATAATTAAAATATAACAATAATTTTGATTAATCGAATAGTTAATAAAAAAACAAAAACAAAAATCTATTCCAATTAATACTCAAGAACTTAGCATCCTTGTTAGAACTTTATCTTAAACAGTAGTCTCATTAAATCTGTTCACTATTCTCATTTAATCTGTTCATTGTACTTTTTAATTTAATAATTTTTTCAATTCCATCTTTATTTAAATGATCTTTATTTTTGAATTATTATATATGCTTTTCTTCATTTTAAATAGTTAATATGCTTACAAGATAATAAATGGAAGTAATCAAAATAATTAATACAATTTTTAGCTGAACCAAAACTAGTGGATCCAAAGTAATAAATATTAAAAACTGCTAATCCCTTTAACACTATTAATTTTGAATTTCCATGACCGATCTGAAATATTTACCCACCCCCTGCCACTTAGACAAGCTTTAAAGTTATTTTAAGCAAATCTAATATCATAGAAATTACAAAAATGAATGAGCACACTATACTATTTATACTCTTCCGTGTATTTATTAAAAAAAAGTTCTCTTCTAGTGTTCATTCTAGCTTTTATTTCCTTAATTTTGTCTAATCCCTCCTTAGTCTTATGAGCTTTATTTATCATTTGCTCCACAACTAGGCAAAAATCCCCAAATTCCAGTCTTTTATAACTTTGAAGAGGATATTTCTTAATAAGTGAAATTATTTTAGTATTTATATCCGCGAATTTAGAAGCAACTAAATTAATAGCAAGTTTTTCACCACTATACAGGCTTAAACCACCGCAACCTAAAATTTGTACTAACTTTTGCATTAAATCTATATCTCGCGAATGTTGTGTTAATATAAATCTTACTTTTTACTTGAACACCGATTACGTGGGGTTTAGAATAAGTAATATGAATATTAAAGCAACCCTCCCCATCTGTAAACCCAATTAATCAATTAGGATCGATAGTTAAAGGAACTAGCGTTTTCGGCTTATCAACGGGATACGCATCAGGGAAAGCTTCTAATAAGGTTGTAGATAAACCTCTATTAATAGAATATTCTATTCCCACTATCTTTTTTATCCCTTCTGAATCCAGATGTTCTTTACTATTTATCATATCTATAATAGATTTAAAAAGTAAAAAGTCAGCACGTTTCTGAGTTAATAACGGGTATTCTAAGAAGTGAGGTATTATTACATTAGTTAAATCAGCTAATGAATTCACAACAAAATAAACCATATTAGTTTTTCTATCTTTTATAAGATTACCCACACCGAATTAGGCTTTTATTCTCACCATTAATTAAGAATCCTTTTTATGTCATCCTATTCTATAACTAGGTTTAACAAACTCAACCTAATTTATATCTAGAATCTTTGAGAATAGAGCTAGTAAATGAAGAAACACCAACTCCAAAAGCTGTTATTCAATAAGGATTTAAAGCTGACGATTGAGGTTGCGATGACAAATTAGTCCTACGGATAACTAGTAGTAAACTAACTAGTACTGAATTTTCTGCAACCTTTATTTAAAAAGCAGCTATTTAGTCCACTATAATTACTCCGTAAGGAGTGAGCACTTTGTAGCACAGCGGGGCTTGAAAAACCTAAGAAAGTGTTCGTTCTATTAATAGATAATTTGGAGGCGAAGTTTTTAATTCTCATTTTATCCTTGTCAGTTAAACCATTTTCCATTTGCAATAATACATAAGTCTTTCTCCATCTTAGGAAATCGAGATATTTATGGGATAGTAAATGGTAACTATCAAAATATTTAATTATCTTTCTAGCTGAACCATAACTATCAGAATTGTAAGTATAATTATCTAATAAATTTCTATAACCAATATTTCCGCCAAGAAAATTTTTAATTAATAGTAAGAGAACGTCTTTTTTTTGATCTATTTGAAAATTTAATCTAATTTCTACCTTTTTACTCTTGCCTGTTGCTCGGTTACCGATAGCGAGAGGCTTCGAGCAGCGGTTGCGATTAAGTATTTTAATTTGAAAGCTAGCGTCATCCTTTTTAGTTAGTTTAACTAAATCATGCCTTTTCGAGGAAATGTCTTCAGATAAATTAACTTGAGTAGTATATTTTACGTCAGTATTCATCCTAAATTTATATAGCATCGAACTATGCATATGAGGTTGTACTAAAGTTCGTAGTAAAGGCATTGATTTTTCTTTGATATAAATAGTATACCCGGGAGATTTTTTACGCATAGTACAGTCTAATCTATACCTAACCATAAGAACATTAATCAATCTAACTGTATCATTTAGAGAAAAAGATTCAGTACTGATTGTTAAACCGTGTCGATTTTTATTCCCGTCTCCCATTATTCAATGAGCCAAAGCAATAGGAGTCAAGAGGTTAAAAATATCTGCAGGAATTCTTTGGATTCCATTAGGGTAATAAATAGAAAGAAGTTCAGTAAAACAAGGTAATGATCTAGTAAAAATCTGTAAAGCATATGTATTAGTTTCTTTTCGCTTAGCAGATATCAAAGTAGGGATAGAGCTAAAATAAGGAGATAAAAGGCTAAATACAAATAAAAAATAAGCCGAATTGGATAAAGATTGTTTAAAGCCTAATCGAGCAGATTTACTAGTTTTTGAAGCAAAAATTAATCACCCATCAGACAAGATTAATCCTGTTATAACACTTTGCTGATAAGCAGGAATACGAATCATATTACTTACTTGTTTTGTATATCGACCTAACCCTACTGAAGAGGATAAATTTTTACCCCATACAACTATCCTAGTTTCTGCTGGTAAAGCTTTAGAAGAAGGTATGACGGTTCAATCTGGCTGCTCTTGATTTGTTCTAGTTATTAGTTTGATTTGAAAAGTTGCTGAAGCATCGGAAAAACCTGCTAATCAATGATTTTTTAAATCAATATCCAAATTTAACTTTAAACTAATTGTTTTACCACAGAATTTAGGATGACTTAATATATTGTTAGTAATTTGATTAAACTTATTTTCTGTTCTAATTTTACCATTTATTAAATTAATAACTTTTTCCAAACCTTCTCTAGCAGCTATAATTAAAAGATATGCATTTTGATTTTTAACTTTTTTAACACTTCCAAAGCCTACTCTTTTCTTTATATAATAAGCTAAAGAAACATCTAATTTATGAAATACAATAACCAGTTGTTGTCGTTTACGACTACTGAAATGACCATCTCCATCTATTAAACCAGCTAAATAATGTCCAAATTGTTCATCATTTAACGGTTTTAAATGTTTAGGGACCGTCCACTCCTACCTATCGTTATACTTATAAAATAACTTAGGTAGTATCAAGATAACCATGCCTTTAGCTAAGGCTCCGGCGGATATTTTTATTAAACCTAGCGCCGCCACACCGCTTATAATAAGGCATAATATAAACGATTTATTACATTCGCTTGCGCATTCCCTATTAAATATATTATCATATATTATTCCAATGGCCTTCCGTTCTTCACTCTTATCGGCTTTTAAAGGCGTAATCTCTATTTGTCTCCAAAACAAAGCGTCTATACAAATAGGCAGACCAGACCTGACCAGACCAGACTAGTTAAATTGAGTATTTAAAGAACAAATAACCTATTTTAGCTCTAGGCTAATGATCACTAATTTATAACAATATATTGAAATTAGCTATCTTCTAACATCCTCTCTTCGATCGATTAGCTGAATTCAGACTAACTTGTATAGATCTATTCTCATTTAGACCTTCCGTGGTTAAAGGAGCCTATCTTTAATAATATTAATTGCCTTATTGAAAGCTAAATAATCATTAAATTTAGCTCCTGTTAGGGGATATTTATCAAAGAAGGGTATAATCTTATCACAGATATCAGGAAAACTATAAACTACAAATCTCTTAGTAGAATCCATATTAGACTTAATTAAACCGCAACCCTAGTAAACCGCCAAATGATCTAGAAGTTGAGAATCGCGAGCGTGCTGAGTAATTATAAATCTTAAAACTACTCTCTCCTTTAGCCTGTGCCCTTGAGATTTCTGTAGATTCAATAAAAACAACCTTCTGCATCCACAAAACCACTTAATCAATTAGTTGCTACGCTACTTATATTTAATACTAAAGGTCTAGGTACTGGAACCACATTAGGAAAAGCAGCTTTTAAAGAACAAGATAGGCCTTTATTCATAGACGCTTTTAAAGAAATTATTTTTTTTTTTGTTTTTTTTAACCCCTCTTCTGTAATGTGGCTTCTATTTAGCATAAGCTGTACACTATCTTTAAATAAGTAAAAATCCGCACGCTTTTGAGTTAGTAACATTTGCTTTTTCATTTCTTTCTCTGGGTAACCCACGGTGCGCAGTGTTTACACTGGGTAACCCACGGTAACCGAGTAAACAAGAGTGGGTAACCCAGTAACCGAGTAAAAAAGTAGAATAGAACACTTATTTGTATTATAATTATAAGAATCAAAACAACCTTTGCTCGCACCTTCCAATTGCTTGTCATTTCTGTCGTTAGAACACTTATTTTTATTATAAGAATCAAAACAACCTTTGCTCTTAGCTTATCGGTGCGCAAGCGAGAGCAAGAGTGGGTAACCCACGCTGTTCTATTCTACTTTTTTAGTCGGTTACCGAGAAAGAGCACCAGAGGCAAGAGTGGGTAACCCACGGTGTTCTATTCTACTTTTTTTAGTCGGTTACCGTGGGTTACCCAGACAGAGCAACAGAGTGTTCTATTCTACTTTTTTAGTCGGTTACCGTGGGTTACCCAGACAGAGTCGTCGGTGTTCTATTCTACTTTTGTACTCGGTTACCGAGACAGAGCGCAGTGTTTACACTCGGTAACCGAGTAAACAAGAGAGCAACAGAGGGTATTCTTCAAAATGTTTTATAATGATAGCTAAATCTTTTAAGGATCTTACAGAGTACTTAATATATCTATCACCATCTTTATAAATACCCCCTACACCAAAAAAAAAAATTCTTTAACCATTTCTAATAAAGCATAATCATTTTTATGCAAAGTTTTCTGGAAAGTAGCTTGAATCTGGTATCCTGATCTAGTACTACTATCTTTAGCTAAGTATAACCCAAAGCTTCCTTCACCGTCAACCAAACCAGTAACATAATAAGGACTATGATTCTTTTTGTGATCAATAACAGAAAAAATCTCTAGGAGAAGGCGCAGACACTCCTTAACCTTTTGAAGAATTAGTTGTTAAATAAGTTGTGCTAAAATTAACATAAGTGCTATAAAAAAGGTATAAAATAGATAATCCTATTAATACTAATCAGTATCCTAGACCAACTAGTATCAATAATATATTAACCGAAAGGAAGTTATAATGGCATAAAAAGCGGATAAATTTAATCTCAATATCGCCGATCGGTTTCCCGTGGACTAGAATACACCTTAACTTGGGATTATATCCAAAGTAAGAACCGTCTACTCGTTGCTCTTTTACCAGTGCAATAGCGCTGGATTTAGATCCGCGATAACCCATTTCAGATATAAAATCTTTCATCTTTAGTGATATTACCATACCCTGAGTCATTAATCAGGCCGGATAAAAAGTTTCCTTCTTATCTTTGGTTAATAGAGCTTTAGGGTGTCCCCGGAGTTTGGTTCTTAGTCACGTAAGAATTATCTCCCTAACTTATTAGCGGAGCCTTCCCCATGAACAGATATGGGTTTTACATTTTCTAAATTTACTACTGTTTCGTTGCATAAAGTCTCTGAGGTTCAAAATTTAATAACATTATTAAAATTGTTACCTGCTGATATACTTCATTGTTTTAACTTTGTTACTATGTCATTTAAGATGAAGTATTTAAAACTAATTATTGTAGTAGTCCCAGCATACTGCAACGTTAAGAAGCCTATAATTATAACTTCTGGATGCTATAATTTTATTTATATTTATATTTAATAATAAAATTATTTGGACCATATCTTTAAATATAAAAATAACTATATTTTTAATCATATTTTAACCATTTATTGTAAAAATAATGCCAAGTTTTATATAATAAACTTCCAGGTAGTGCTTTATGAGCTTTAATATCTTTAAGTTCATAAAATTTATTAATAAGGTGAATTCTTTTTATTTTAGCTGATCTACTTGGATTTTTCTTAAAATAATTCATTAAATTAATAATATCTTCTCGTTTGCTTATAAACCATTTAAATGATTGTGATTTACCATTATCTATATAAATATTACCACCATATAGTTTAACTAAAGGTTCTAATAATTCATATGTTTTTTGAGAAACAGAGATAGATAATTGATTAATTGTACTATTTATTGTAATTGTTCCATCACTATCAAATAATCCAGATAACCAGCCATTATTATAAGTTAAAGGTTTAGGGTAAATTAATTTTAATTCATATTTAATACAAATTTTATTTAATTGTACTAATCTATTAGAATTTCTAATATTACCATTAATGTCATTTATTAAAGATAATAAACCAGATTTATGATGTAATCTATATCTTAAAGCGTTAGCTCCTGATCTTAATTTAATAGAACCACCATAAACATTTTTAATTATTTGTAAAGCATGTTCATCTTTAAGATCCATAGTAATTTCTAAACTAGCATAACCTTTTTTAGTTAATAAAAAGCTACCATCTCCATCTATTAAACCTCCTAATCATTCGTAAAATTGATTATTTTTATTAGAACTAGACATTATATTACGAGCGCCTAGAATTCTTGTTCCTGTCAGAAAAAATGGTATAAAAGTTGAATTCATTCGAGAAAATGGGTAAGATATATGATTATGATACATATTATTGTATCTATTTTTTATATTTAACAAACGTATGGCCTCTGAGGTACCTACTCACGTGCTAAGCGCTTTGGTTACTTGCAGGTTATTCAAAATTATGGGAATTATAACATTATAGGTACAATTATTGTAACTTATATATAATGTATCTCATAAATATATAATGAATTTCTCGCTTATAGTTTGTTGCATTAAATTGTTTTTAAAGGGCCACATTTGACCAAAAAACCCAATTCCTTATTTTATAATTATTTCTTCACCCTTAATTATAAAACTCAATAAAATTTATTTTTAATGACCTCAAAAAAAATGAGAGGAATCCGACTGTACATTAAGCACCATTTCAGGCACCCACCAGTGACCCAGTCTGTAGCGGTTTAGTATACAACCGACGGTCTTGTCCTAGGGGATTTTAACCGTTAACACTAGCATCGCCGCATAAGTATATTGATTATTATATAATTTATACTTACACATTACCCTCGTCAGGATAATTCATCATAGATTTTAATCTAATTTCTTATACTAGTTTGCTTAGATTATATGATGACGACTAGATAGTAGCACCTTCTCTAATCCTTCTCCTTTATTTAGGCTGCTGGACGTCAAAAAGATATAATAATATAGTCTTATTGATAAAAAATATCTTAAATTCATAATATTGTTTTATGAATAACATCTGCTATATTATTTTATAATTCTTTAAACAGTAAAAGAATTCTTTTTATTATCTAATAACTAATAACTAATAACTAATAAAAAAAGAATCATTTTAACTTATTTCTAAATTTTTATTTAAGTTTTTACAAACTTACTACTACCTCCAATTTTTTCAATCCTCCCGTTTAAACTAATTTAGTTTTTGTTTAGTTTATAAATTATTCTTCTAATTCAGAGTATTTATTTACAGTTTTAGATAAATTAATCAATTTTTGTTTTTTTACAGGATCTAAGTGTTCTAATTTACTTATTGATTTATGAATTTCTTTTCATAGTAAATAACTAGTAGATTTCTTAGTCAAAAAACTATAACTGGAACTATCAAAATATTTCATAAGAATTTTAGTATTAGAAAACCCACTCACTCTATAATTTCAATTATTTTCATGGTAATGTTTATTAACTACACCTACTCCAAAAAGTAAAGGTAACTTATCTAATATCATTTTTTTATTGTCTTCTCCTTTTTGAGCTAAATCAAATAGAATTCTAAAAGAATTTTTACTATTGTTAATAAATGAAACATGAAAACATCCCTCAGCGTCTACAAAACCTATAAATCAATTATCATTTAAGGTCAGTTCTTTTGGTTTATCAAAAGGCTTAATTATTTCAAAAACACTATTACTTAATCCAAATTCTTTCAGTTTTCTAGAAGGTTTCCGGATATTTAGATTTAATAAAATTAAAAATTCATTAAAAGATTTAATTTTATCAGGTGTTCTAATATTTCCATTAAAAATTAAAGAAATTAAATATAAACCTAATTTGTCTTGTATTATGAAACGAGAAGTAGTTTTACCTTGTTTAATGACTTTACCAATATTAAGTTCTTTTTGGATATACTCTAATACTTGTTTGTCTCTAGAGTCCTGTGTAATAACAAAATAAAGATCACCTCTAGATGCTTTTATAAAGGAACCATCTCCCTCACTAAAGCCTATTAATCAAGTTAAAAATTCAGGACTTGGTTGGTTTTTTATACCATAACACTTAGAATTTATTTTATAATATTTCTCAAAAGGAACTGTTGTAATAATTGCAGAAGGAAAAGTAGAAGCAGAGTAAATGATTTGTGAATAATTTATAACCCCCTCAAAAAAGGTCAGAGGGGAGGGGACTAAATTCCAAGTTTTAAGCGGGATTTCACAAAAAAGATGTTGATACAAGATAGGATCCCCACCTCCAGCCGGATCATAAAAACTAGTGTTAAAATTTCTATCAGTTAATAACATGGTAATTGCCAAATTCTTAGATCCCAAGACTCAATGTCTATGCTAATTAGCTCAATTCTTACTAATTTTCTGTTGCTATGCTTTAGCATTTTGTTTTTTTCCTTTGTTGTTTTGCTTTAGCATTTGTTTTTTTAACACTTTTGTTGTAGTACAACTACTAATAGCAGGCAATCGTCGCTGTTCTATTCTACGAAGAACGAGTTCTAACGAAAGAGCAAGAGGTAAGAAAAGTGGGATACTCCTGTATTCACAAACAGGTTGAGACTGTATCTTACTATCATAATTGAATTTTACTATACTAAATGATCCCACCGAAATACAGTACGATATTGATTCATCTGTGATTTTATTTTACTAATTTCATCTACGTTTTGCCAATGTGTTTCTTTTTCAAAATAAGACAGAATTTTACACCAATCCTTATAATCTAGATATTTGCTACCATACAGTGGATATTTCTCTATATAATTGCGCAGGATTTTATTAGTAGAAACACTACTTGTACGTACACGATATTGAGGTTGTTTTCGTTCTTCACGAATTAAATTAACTTTAATCTCTAGAAATGATGCAATCAATTCCATTACTCCTAAAGTTGAATAACCATGTCGACTGATACGAGATTGACTAAGTTCAAAACTTAGACCTAGTCGTGGTTGTTTACTAGTTAAAGAAGTACGTACTTGAAAAGACCCATCTGCTTCAATAAATCCAGCTAGCCAACTATTATTTTGTAATGGAGAAATATCTAAAGGCAATTTTTCTAGAATAAGACCTGGTGATTTAACATTCAGATAATCAATTAGTTTATTCAGTTGATAAAGTTTATGTCCTCTAATTTTTCCATTTATAAGCTGTACAAGAATAACGAGTCCTTGTAAATTATTAATAGTGTAAATGTACACAGCACTCTGTTTCTTTTTACATATTGAACCATGTCCAATATTACGACAAATTAAAGATACAAGTGTAAAATCTTTTACTTGAAACACTATTTGAATACTAGGATAATTCAGTTTACCTTTGCTAGATCGTTCAGTAGAAGGTACAATTATTGTTCCATCTCCTTCAATAAGGCCAGCTAGATAAGAACCTATACATACAAATGGTCGTGTAGAAGAGATTGGAAGTATAGTACTATAGTAATTAATACTATAATCAATAGATAGCCCAGGCGCGCAGTCGTTGAGGTTCCACCAAGACATGAAGTTCATTAGTGTTACCTGCTGATTGTCTTCTATTCCATATTTTAAAATAGAACAGAAGATGTTCCAGCATACAGCCAGGTTTAAAGCGGGCACCAATGCACCCGCTAAGACAGGAAGAGATAATAATAATAAAATTGCTGTTACAAAAATAGCCCAAACAAATAAGGGTAGTTTATGTAAAGACATTCCATTAGTTCTCATATTTAAAGTTGTACTTATGACTTTGTACTTAGTTAATTTCTTAACTAAATGGACTATATCATCATCCCTTCTAATTTAGGCTAGAAAAGAAGAGGTGTCTAACGTATAGTCTCTGAGGATCCTACTTTATAATTTATTACTTTGCTTACTAATTAAGCCCTTAAATTATATTTGGTTTCCTGCTGATTGCCCACCTTTGCCTCTGCGATGTAAAAGGCAAAAGTTTGTAATATCTTTAAAATTATCATTTATCCTCAAAGGCGCTAGACAGTAGGACCTCCTTTGTTAGTTATTTCCCTGCTGCTAAGTTATACAAGAAAAATAAGTAGGGCTAAGGCACTAGTCCTAATGAACACTACTGCTTTCTTTTATAATAGTTATAATAAATTAAAATAAAGCAATAAGCACTAGGTCTGAGTTATCTCTTCACCTTTGCTTGTGACTTTGTACAAAAACATAAAGCACAAAAGGAAAAATAAAGTATAAATAAAAATGATAATTACTTAAAGCTGCTATTACAGGGTGTTCCAGCATATAGTTAGAAATTTTATATTAACCCCACAATATTCTACTATCTATATAAATTACACATATTTAAAATAAAAACCATGATAAGTTTTACCCTTATCAATATATTTTACCAATGTTGTTTGTGTAGCAGGTAAACCTTTATCTCTTAAATAAGAAATACATTTACCAATGCTAAAAAACAATTTAGTAGTATTAGCATCTATTAGTAAAACAGATCTACTTAAACTATTAAGAGGCTTATTTTTATTAAAAATTTTTCTATCTTTTTCCAGTTGTAAAGCTAGATCTAATTTAGAAATATCTTTAACTTTAGCAGTATTTTCCGGAAATCTAGAAAATAAATATTTACCTAAATAAAACGTACCCTTATTTAAATGTTTAGTGAAAGTAAAATGACTAATATTAAGATTAACTATAAAATCTTTTTGTTGAGTTGAATAATAATACAATACGGATTTATCTCTATTATACATATATAAAGGTTTAGCATTAGACCCACTAGGATTATTTGCTACTTTAATAGTATTTAAATTAAAACTTGGATCTAATAACAAAAATTGTTCTAATACTATCTCAGATCTAAAACTATAATTATTATACAAAGGTATTATTTCTAAAGTAAAATTAAAAAAACTTTCTTTATTTAGTAAAGGTAAAAATTTACCCATTGTTTTATATTTATTATTAAGATAGCCTGATAATCTTACAGCTAACTGGGAAGATGAACCAACATATTTTCGGCCTGTAATTTTATGTGTAAAAATGTAAACACCCGGTACTTGAATTTTACTAGAAGGTAAACCTAAATTATCTTTAATAATCTTTTTTGTCGTTGAACCCTCTGTATCTAAATTATTTATAACTATCCTTGGTGAATTAATTAAATTTTGTAATATTTCGTCAGTTATTGTTATATTACAATAGGCTAAAATATCATTAATTATTTTACAATTAACAGGTTTGTTGTTATTAATATGTTCGAGGGCTAACTTATGAGAAAACTGAATTGGACCTTTCCTACATAAAATAGTTTTCCAATTTTCCTGATGGTCGCTTGGCAGGAATTTAGTACCTCCTTTCAACTCCACGGCTTGTAATGGCGAATGATTAGATTTACAGTTATAGCTCATATTTAATATATTGATTTTATCCTTTGCTTTTGTCACTACCCTCTTGGGTGCTTGAGCAGGAAAAAGGGAAAGAGGCCTGAGGAATGGGTTTTTTTTAATAAATAAATTTGTAATAGCCATATAGACTTCATAATCGTATAAATTATTGTTGAAATAAGTTGAATTAATAGCCCCTAATAAAGAGGAAACCCCCGCTAAATGTAGACTAAAAATAGCTAAGTCTACTGAACCCCCTGAATGGGATTGTATGCTAGATAAAGGAGGATAACAAAAAATTAGTATATCAAAAGTATATCAAAAATAAATTTGAAAACTAAACCGCGCTTTCGCAGCGGGATCGGACTATACCTTTATTCTGTAAATAAAACTAAGAACATTCGATCTAAGATTTGTTTAAGATTTTGAAATTCTTATCTAATCTAATTGATCGAATTTTACGCATTTGATCTCGTATCTTTGTTAGATATTCAAACCGCTCAAGTACAACATAATTTTTACTTTTTGTAAATGATCTTGCTCATATCCGATATTCTAAAGATTTCATACCCTTCATAGTACCATAATAATATCAAATTAAATCATTTATAGTTTTAGAATTAGTAGAAACAACTGAAAAATAAGTTTTTTTTTTTACAACAATCATACCAAGAATAAACCCTATAGATGTTAATACTATTTTATCTAATTTCTGAGTTATTTCAAATCCATGGGTCAATCGGCCTTTTTCTTTAGTTACTATATAGAAGGAACCCTCAGCCTCGGTAAAACCTATTATTCAAAGTTTTGACATTACAATCATAGCTTCTGTTTTACTAGTAACTAAATTATTTATAACAGATCAAGCAGGTGATATGTATTCTTCGGGTCTTATTTTACTCTTAAGTTCAGTTAAAAGTTCGTCCTTTTTTTCCTTAGATAGAATTGGATTACTAAAGATAAGAGCGGCTTGTTTAAAAATATCATAGTTAAAATATTTACTTGTTAGTAGAGGATACTTATCAAAAATAGGAATAATATGTTGAAGAATAGCCTTAAGATCTCGAATTCTATATTCGGCCTCATTACCTGAAATAGATACTTGACCGACACCTAGCAATTTTTTTACATAATAGAGAACTCTTAAATTATAAGTGCTTTGTGATATTTTAAAATAAAGCCCTCATTTATTTTGTTTACTTTTGCTAAAGTGAAATGTTCCTGCGTCAGCAACTCCATCTGTAAATCCAACGAATCAACAACTTATGTTAATTTTTATTAATTTAGATATATTTTTTTTCATTTAAATATAAATAAGTAATACAAAAAAAATATTTTTAAGAATAGAACATGCTTAATTTTTAGACACTTTAAATTATTTTTAATAAGGCATAGTTTTATTTAGTTTAAGGAGAATTTTATGTATTTTCTCTACTTTTTTAGGATTTATGTTTATGTTATTATAAAAAAAGGCTTTTTTCCATAATTTAAAATGAAGAGATTTCATACCCTTAAATTTCAAAGCTTTTAATGAAAAAATATAAATTATGTTTTTAATAGATACACAATCTGAATCTGTAGTTTTCAAACAAAAATTTTGATCTTCAATAATAATTTTGCTAGTAATATTTAATAATCGTTTTATCAAATTTAATAAAAGCTTATCTTTAGAAGTACTAATTTCAAAAACTACATTAAATATAATTTTATCTTTTTGAGTTTTAGAAATAGTTAGAAATTTACCTTTACCTTCAAGATATCCTGATAATCAATGCATTGAAAGAGAAGATTTAATTGATTCTATATTACTGTTTTCGCTTAAATCTGAAATAGCTGGAGAACTTATTTCATTAGGTCCAAATAAAGATGTATTTAATAAATTTTCTATAGCTTTATTTTTCTGTATTGTAGTTAAATTATTATTTTCTAGAATACATCAAACTTCTTTAAATCTAAGATAAGAAAAATATTTACTAGAGTATAAAAGGTATTTATCAAAAATAGGAAAAATCTGCTCTTTTAAAATATTTCTATCTGTTATTATAAAAAAAGCTAGTTTTTTAGATTCAAGCTTTAAAACTCTTCCATAACCTAAATTAGTTTTTATATGATAAAGTAATCTTAAGTTATAAATATTTTGTGAAATTTGATATTTTAATATAAAATTACCTTTTATATTTTCAATACAAAAAGAATCATAAAAATCACTATCAGTTATACCCACTAATTTTTGAGCGAAAATGTTTTGAGCCTTAGAGTTTAAACTTTGCCGTTGTAATTTTAAGGTAAATAAGTTATTTAGTCCTTTACTCCTGGTCCTAGTACTACTATTCAATTTTGAGTTTTCTTCAACCGATAAACTATTTAAATTATAAGAATCCACAGATGTTTCATCTGAAAGAGCAGATAATTTTGGATTATTAGAATTAACAGTTAAAGATCTTTTAGAATTCATGCCTAGTTTAATAGAATTAATTTCATCAATACCCTCTTTAGTTAAATGAAGATTTTTTTTAATTAAGTCTGCTACTCTGCATCAATCATTTAAATCTTTTAATTTTCAACCTATTAGCGGGTATTTAACAAAAAATGGTAATAGTATTTGATGAATATCATCAAATTTATTAATTACCAATCTCGCTATTTTAGAAGTTTCTTCTAATCTACCACAACCTAAATATTTAATCAAACTAATTAATAATTTTCGATCTCTAGAATGTTGAGATAATATAAAAATTAAAGTAAATCCTAATTTATTATTTGCAAGCTTTTTTGGTTTTACATAAAAACAACCTTCTCCTTCTACAAAACCTAAAATTCAAAAAGGATCAAAAGTTTCAGGAGTTTCAACCTGTGGTCTTTCACAAGGAACTAGTTTTGGAAAGTGATTTATTAATAAAGGAGATAATCCTTTATTTAATGATGCTCTAATAGAAATAATTTTTTTAATACCTTCCATAGTTAAATGGTCTTTTTTATCCATCATTAAAACAATTTGTTTAAATAATTCAAAATCAGCTCGTTTTTGAGTCAAAAGTGGATATTTATCAAAATGAGGAATAATAATATTAATTAAATCTTTAATAGAGACAACACTAAAAATAGCAACAGAATTTTTTCCTTTAATATTTTGAATTCTAAAGTTACCTACACCAAAGAAAGATTGTAATTTTTCTAAAATTAAAGCATCTTTGTTATGCAATTCTATTTTAAAAATAGGTTGAATATACCAACCTGTTTTATTTGTAATTCTTTGAACTATAGTAAAAGAAAAAGTAGACTCAGCATCACATATACCTGTAACATATTTTGGATGCAAATTATTTTTATCTAAATAAGATAAGTTATTTTGGTTAGATCATTCTTCAAAAAATTCTTTTTTGTCCTTTTGATAATTACCTGTACTATAGAACGCTCCACGTTTAGTCTCTGATGAACTAAAACTAAGAATTTGCATCTTAAAATTGAATTTGCTTAGATTTACATTAGCTCAGTCGGATTGTCCCCAAGTTATTGACTTTTTTACAGTATATTTTTTTAAATTTAAATTAATATATACGAGTATTCAATTCCGAATAGAGGATTTCCCCGAATCGAGTGGAGTTTGATAGTTTATATAAATTACTAATAGTAATAGTAATAGTAATAGGAATATAAACAAGAACAGCTTATCATAAACCGTTCAGCCTGTACCAGCACCATTTTCCACTAATGAACTCAATAATAATAATATTAATGAGGGAGGTAATAACCAAAACGATATATTATTTAATCGTGGAAATGCCATATCTGGACTCCCACAATGAATTGGTAAAATATAATTCATATTTTCAAAATCTTTCAAGATTGATTGGACTATATCTTCAGGTTTAAAACCGCGCTACGTGTAGTCTCTGAGGTTCCTACAATAATAAATTTATTTAACGCTGTTATTTTCTGTCTAAATAATTATACAACTCACCCTGACTTAAGTTAAGTAGCCTTTTTACCCCCCATTTTCTGAGGACGACCCTTAAATTAGAAGCTACTACTATGAAACAGAGGTTAGCATATGTATAGCGTGCTGAAACTATTATTTTGGTTTCCTGCGGATTATCCATTAGCTAATTAGCTTATTACTCTTAATTATTAAGACTTTTGTACGCTTTTTTATAAAGTTTTCAAAAAGTTCTATAAAAGTATTTTAGGAACTTCTCGCATATAGTAGCGTAATAAGATTGACTTCACAGTCAACCACGGCAACTTTTTTTGTTCTCTTTTGTGTTTTTCTTTAATATTTATGTCTACTTTCCTTCCTCCCTTGTGGTCCATAGGGTCCATAGGGATTGCTTTTTGCCTTTAAGCAAAGTAAGGACAGTTTGCTGACTTTTTTTATATTTAAACGTTAACTTTAATAATTTTAACTTACCACTGACCTATGAAAATAACCTTCTACACATTAGAGTGAATAGGGAGGAATTAAATGCTTAGCAGAAGTGCAAGCAATTCTTCTTCTTCGAAGGAGTGAGAGCAGAGGTTAAATAGCTTTCCCTAAATATTTTAAATGATCCCAATTATATGTTGTACGTGTACTATTAAAATCAGTTCTAATTTTGTTTGCTTTATCCAAATAAGAAGTTGTTACAGGATTAGAATTTTGTAAATCTAAAATATGAGCTCAATCTTTAAAATCTAAATATTTAGAAGAAAGAAGAGTATATTTTGAAAAATAATCTAAAATTTTTAAGTTACTAATTTTATTTTGACTAATAACCGTAAAACTGTGAAAATTTTTATCTTTAACTGATCTAGATCTACTATGAACAGTTACACCTAAATACATACCTATTTGAGACATTAAAGGAAAAAAACTTGCTTTTTGTACATCTGATTCTGTAATGTGATAATTTTGTTTAATTTCAAGTCGATAGTATAATTGAACTCTAGTAGAATTCTTATCAGATCTTTTATGAATATTAATAGAAAAATTAGCGGCTGCATCCGAAAATCCTGATAACCAGCTATTACTTTCAATAGGTGAATTATCTATAGGTTTAGCTAACAAAGGATGTATTTGTTTTAAAATATTTAAAGTCTTTGGTTGTGCTTTTGGATTATTAATGTTTTTTTCTATATATAGATTTAACCATTCTATTGCCCTATTTTTTGCTTCACATTTAGGCGTACGCATATATTCATTTATTATATTTAGAATAGTAAAAAGACTAACTATATCTTGAATTTGCCATAATACATAACCTCTTTCTGGTTTAATAAAAATTTCTCCGCAATTAGTGTAATGTTTAAAAAAAGTAGCTAAAGGAAGATCTGATTTTTTAAATACAACTATAATTTTAGGATTGTAATTTTTGTTAGTAATAGTGGATTTATTGTTACCATTTTTAATAGCGAATGTTCCATCACCTTCTATTAAACCGGCTAAATAGGGTCCAATATTATTACTACTACCGTCTTTATTTATAGGAGACAGATGGAAGGAGTTATTAATATTACGATTTATTTTTGTAGATAATTGGTTTAGCTTATTTACACTAACTGGCCTTATTTGGTTGTATTTAGCATTATAGCCTACGAAAAAATAAAAAATATAGTCAAGAAACAACTGAAACGAAATATAAATGGTGTTCCACCACATTTGCTTTTTGCATTTAAGCACAGGCAAAAGTAATAGGAGTAGACTATTTGCAAGAAAAATAAATTGAGAAAAGGAAAAATATAATTTACCACTAGAGATAGAACGTGTCTCGCAACATTATCCCCTCAAAGAACCGTACGTGCAGATCGCCCTGCGTACGGCTCACCATATCAAATTATTTCAACCTCGTATCTCTTTCGTATAAGTAGAGGGGTGAGGTTAAAATAACAGCAAAGAAATACGCATGGATGTTCATTAACCGATTAGTGTTTATGTTTATGATGACACCAGGAGTGAGTTATAGTTAAATTGGATAATTTAAATTTGTTTCCTCCTTTCTTGATCGGTTCAATGTGATGAATGTGTACCGTATTGAGATGTAATAATTCAAAGTCAATAGGATTGTTACAAAAACCACAGAGACCTTTTTGAGACTTGAAGATTTTTTCTTTCAGAGTTGGAGTTTTTGGAGTCGACAGTAGTGATAAACCTAGTTTGAATTTAATTAGTTCGTCAATCTTAGGGTGGAATGCATGGACTAATCTCAGGGTAAGAGGTAATACATACTTAGTGGCAGAAAGAATTGGCGAGGAATCAGTGGGTTTGAGTAAATAGGCAATTCTGGTTTTTCCAGTAGTCTTCGAGTAACGAGATTCAGTTCTTGATATTCCATGGAAGGTCCATTTTGTATTTTTGAACTTGATGATTTGATCGTTTTTTGTCGACCTCTGTACGCAGACTGGTACCTCTACCTCTTTGGGTTCAAGGGGCTCAGGAAGCGGAGAGTTGTAATCTACTACATCCATTTGATTAACTTTTTTTATTTTTATTAAGAAGTACATTAAAGCTAATTTCTTTTTACCCAAGGTAGGGTGTTTTTTCCTCACCCAGTTCCATGTCATATTATAAAGGGCGTTTCTTACTAAAGATCGGTAGTGGGAACTGTTCTCTAAATTGTAGTAAAGGGCCCATCCTCTAATCATTGGGTTAAGTTTATAAATTAATTCCATAGCTGTTAGATTTTGCGATTCGCTTATAATCTGTTTTAGTTTTAAGATAAAATTTCTAACTTTTTCTTTGTTAGGGAATAAAGCTATTACATTGTTAGAGTTTTCTCTTGAGAATACCATTGTTCTTTTTGCTGACCATTTGTTACTAAATTTGAATGTGTACCCTAAGAAATCAAGTTGAGTGTTTTTCTGCGATAGAGAAATCGTCCTGGTTTTTTGGGGTGAAAGCCAAAGGCCTCTTTCCAAAAGGAACTTAGTAATAGCAGGTGTAACATAGTGGTTAAGCATATGTTTACTTCTGGCTACCACAATGAAGTCATCAGCATATCGGACAACTGACACACCCACCTTCAGTCTTACGACTCGACCATCCCTTAATCGTACGGGTTTTCTTTGTTCAATTGATTTGGTTACTGGATAAATTGATTTAAGTATTGTATCTTCTAATCCGTTTAGTGTGAAGTTAGCCAAAGTTGGAGATATAATCCCACCTTGGGGAGTTCCAGTGCTCGGATTATTGTATGTACCAGCATCTAATATTTTAGCTTTTAGCCATTTATTTACAATTGACTTTAGAGTAGGATGTAAGAATAAGTTTTTAATCAACCAGTCATGGCTAATGTTGTCGAATAAGCCTTTTATATCCGCATCTAAAATCCATTTATTTTCGTTCGATTTTATAAATTGTCCTGTATTATAATTGTTGAATCTAGTTTTCAAAGCCTTTCTAGCTTTATCTAGATTGGTGGATCTAAGTTGGGCTCTTAGGGCCGCAATAGCTAACTTACAGTCACGATGAGTTCTAAAGCCATAGCTGTTAGGATCACTAGTTAATTCTACCAAAGGGTAAAGAACTAGGTTTAGTAATGCTTGCATAGCTCTATCCCGTATTGTAGGTATACCTAAAGGTCTTTTTTCTGATTTACCTGGTTTAGGTATCCAGACTCTTTTTATAGCGGTAGGTTGATATTTGTTGGAATGGTATGTCATGTCTCTAAGAAATTCGACTAAAGTTTTAAACATTTCTGCTTTGTTTCCTGTATCGATTGACTCATTATCTATTCCTGGTGTTGATGACCCCGGTTTTGATAAGATAAGCCAGGTCGAGTATTCTCTGAAGGCCAAAGATCTTACAAGAATCAGTTGTAGATCAAAGACTTTTTTGTCATGTAATCCAAGTTTTTCCGCAAGTCTCACGAGTTCAATTTGTTTACTTGCTATTATCTTTTGACCCTCAAGAGGATTATAAGATTTTAGATCGGTGATAGAAGACTCAGACCTACTTTTTTTTAAAAGATCCTTGGTAGAGTAGTTTCTTCCAAATGAACTGTTTGAGACCTTGATTAGGCTTACTGAATTATGCAGTCTATTATCACATAATAATAGCCCCGTTAGTTCAAAAGTCTTAGAAACTTTTCGGGTATCCGAAGAATTACCTCCGGCATTTGCTTTTTCAGCTATCTTGCCCCCGTGTTGGCTACTAAATTCTATCAAATGTTTTGAAATGTAGTAGGTTAGTGTTAACGTTCCCGTTAAAAGGTAACCCAACAAGAATGAATTTGACTTGCTCATTCTTTGGCCGAGGTTCCCGCGTTTAGGCTGTAGACTGCCAGGTTTTGTGTAACCAGGATAAGTTATTAAGTTCTCTCCTGTTATGGTATATCCCTTTGGACTGATCAAAGATAGCACGGTTTTAGATGTCATCTTTCCTTTTTTATGGGATTTCGATCTGAATGACAGAAGACCGTTTGTCGGTGAACCATTTTTAAAATGGAGATTTGCTTTCACTAAACTTAATAATATCACTAGGCAAGGTAGGGTAGTAAAATATTTAAAACTGTCTCTATTCTTTCCCCGTTTAGCAATTCCTCACGACCAAGGTTCGTTGACCTTAATCGCATTGTTTAACCTTGATCCGTTTCTATGTCGAGATAGATGATCAGTACGGATCTGTGTTGAGTTCACGTCTACGGAGTGTCCGCGTCGAAAAAAACCTCCAACTAACCCAGGCATACGATTCCTTTACTCTTTCTAGTAAAGCTGGACTATATCTTTAACCTATAACCTAATATAGGTTATTTCGCGTGTAGTCTCTGAGGATCCTACTAAAGAAAATATAACTTAATTTAATAGCTTAGAGGTATTTACTCGTTGGTTTCCTGCTGATTTTCCTAATTTTATATTAGTTACTACAATATAATTACCTTTAATTATCATTATAATGGGTAAAATTTTCTAGTTATAAATCTTAAGGGTTTCCCAGCATATAGCGAAATAAAATTATATAAATTACTTTATAATCCGGCTATGCCTTACTATTATATTCAAATTTAAACCTTACTATGCCTAGGGCTATGCCTAGGGATTTTAAAGCTCTAGCCTTTTTTTAATTGTAAAAAATTTAATTGTAAAAAATTTAATTGTAAAAAATTTAATTGTAAAAAATTTAATTGTAAAAAACAAGGAATAAAAATAAATTGACGCGGTGTTCCTGGTATTACTACTACTCTCGGGTCGAGCCTAATAGAAAAATAACATTAACATTGCGAAAGCGCTAGGGCATATACTTATTCTTCATCTAAATATGTAAATTTTCATTGTTTTCTAAAATATTTACCTCCTTTTTGACCTAATAAATAATCCCGTACTGTCGCTCGATCTGCTTTTAGTGCGATACAACAAGAGTTAAAAGAAGTATATTTTTTCGATAGATTTTCATCTAAGATATTTTTAGCTAAAATAGGTATACTTCTAATTTGTAGTGAACGATCTAATAGATTTTTTTCTTGGTTGTAATTTAATTTAAAATCTAATAAACTCATTATTTACACTCATATTTTCTTTACATATTTTCTGTAGGTATTAAAGAAAAAGTAAATCTAGATAAGTATGGTAACCCACTATCTAATTATTTATCTAATGTTATCCATGTTTAATTATTTATATAGATGAGTTTTTTAATTAAACATATGTAATAACATAGAATTAGCGAGATCATAAACGTATATTGGTGTACCTCTTAATTAACGAAAATATTGACGTCATTTCATTGACAAAGGTTCGTGGTATCCTGTACTAGATGCTTGTAAGTCGACATTTAAAGTAGGTAATAAAGTATTCATAAAATATTGTTCTAACTGTACAGCCTTTTGTGAAGTAGCTTTATTATTCAGAATATATAAAGTTAAAATAATGTCTTTAAATCCATATTTATGAAAATATCTTAAAACACGTCTATCAGCTTTAGCTAAAATTGACGGCATAAAATATGAACATACTCTATTATACAAAGAAATACTGCTTCCTACTTAACAATGTCCATTTTTAGACTTAAATATGTAAACACCTACTGCATTTTTAGCTACTTTTCTTATTTCAGTTCTATTATAAAAAGCATTAGGAATAACAAATTTAGTGGCGTCATGAGGTTGTTTATTATTATTTGACTTATTTGAATTATTGTTATTGTTACAATTAGAACTCTTGCCTCTGTGAGGCTCCTCCCCATCTTTACAATGGTTGTCATGAGGAGAGCAGAGGGTATGAAATAATTTACATTTATTAGATTTTATAGAAATTATTGAATTATAATAGTATTTTCTAACCATGAAAAAAATCATAATGAAAGCGTGGGCTGTTATTATTACATTGAACAATTGATGATCTCCTTGTAAAAATTGTACTCCAGGGGAAGACAATTCTAATCTGATTAGTACAGAAAAGGCTGTTCCGATCATCCCAGCAAAAACAGAAAAAATTAAATACAGTGTTCCTATTTCTTTGGCATTAGTGGATAGAACCCAGTTCATCTTTTCATAAGTTCTTAACTACATTTAGCATTTACCTCCAAGATCTATTTTGCATTGCTACACTCACTTTTTAGCTTCGGGGCCTAGTTAATATATAAAATTAAAAAAACTGCAAAAAACAAACAAAAACAAAAAAAGGGCGTGGTAAAAGGGGTTTTGACTTTATTTATTTAAATTTTACATTATTCGCCTCTAGCTTAAACAATTCATTCGAATCAAATAGCAGAGATCAGATAAGTTAAAAAAAAGCTACCAGTTTTTAGTTTATAGCAGATAGTATAACTCAGTTAATTTCTAAGGCTTAAAACATTTTACTTTTTAATACCCTAAATTAATTCCGTATCTCTTATTCGCATTAAAGTATGGAGATCCAAACCAAACTTAATAAAAAAATGCAAAAGTACATAACACAGGCAATAGGGCATCAGGCAACAGTAGCGGTGCGCCCTTGCTTTTGCGTAGGCTGAAGCCAAGCCTTGCTGTTGCGTATGCAAACCCTTGCTTTTGCGGTGCGCCCTTGCTTTTGCGTTATTATTTTTAGTCAATAAGAATACAAACAGCGCCCTTGCTGTTGCGTAGGTTGGCTCCGCCTACCAACCCTTGCTTTTGCGTAGGGTGAAGCCAAGCCTTTCTGTTGCGGTGCGGGCAACTGGGCTACAGGGGAACAGGGCACCAGGGCAACAGGGCACAAGGGCACAAGGGCAACCTAAACCAGATAGTCTCGGTTAAATTAAAGAAAAAGAAAAGAAAGTAAAGTAAAAAAATTAAAAGAAATTTTGACCTGAAGATATTTTCAAAGTATACGAACCTTTTCTATTTTTGTTTGTAATGGAAGCAGTGTCTAAAAAATTAACTTTTCCAACAGAGCTCGCTCCTCTTTCATATTTTTTCTTCGATATTTTAGGGATAAGGTGTTCTCGCATTAATCTCCCACCAATTCTAATTTTAATCCCTGATAAATAAGAAGGTATCAAATTAACACTCTTATTAAGATAATCATCTACATTTTTTACAATTCTTTTTTGGAATAGTTTTGCTATTTGTACATTAGTTTTAAATTTTTTATTTTTAATATTTAAAGAAAGAAGGTTAACTAAAATATTACTATCTTGGTAAGGTTTGTGTATTCTAATTAATTGTAGTTCTATTGGTTTATTAAATTTATTATTTAAAATTTCACAAATTAATTTAAATTTCAGAGAAAAAACTCTAAATAAATTATATTTATTTAATTTAACTAAATTATTTTTAACTTTAATTCTTTTATTATTTAATCTAATTAGAGTTCTGGCTACTTTCCAGTGTACCTTTTTGTTATGCTTACTATATTTACGACCAGATCAATTAAATCTTTTGTATTTATTTTTGTTCATAACTTCCTCCCTGTACTGTCTAATTTTTTTATCTTTAAAAATAGAATACCATTTAAAAACTTTAAACTTAGGAATATTTAGAAAATAATGTAATTGTATTACTACTTTATCGGGAGTAAAAATAAAAACAGGTTTACTTATTATACAATACATACTCTTAAAAAAATAAAATAATAATTTATAACTATAATTTATTAATCGATTGTTACCCTTGCGGTTGTATCCTGTTTCTCCGCTTACACCTTTTAATCTATTTAATCTATTTAATCTTAGTAGTAAGTCTTCATTTGCATCAGTTAAAATTGCAACAGGGGCTACTTGTGCTTTTTCTAATTGAACTGCAGATGTGAAAGGAACAGCTTTTGTAGACTGATTTTTATTAGTTTTTATTTTTAAAGAATTGTTAATTAGAGGTTCTGGTTCAGCTCCTCTTAATAATAGATTTTTACTATTGAAATTATAGGCAATATGTTGATTAAAGTTTATTAAAACACCTTTTTTTCTATTACTATATTGACTAAAACTCTTTAAATATTCATATATTACATCTGAGATTTTTGAAGGGGCTACTCTTAGACCAATAAGGTTTTTAGAGGGGGTTTTATTTAAATTAACCCTCAATTTTTGAGGGTGGACTGAGTTAAGATAGGCAGTACTTGTTTTAGTTAATAAACTCTCTTTTCTATGCATATGTAAGTGAGTTAAAGGAAAGAAAATTTGTTTATTTAATTCTTTTAAACCAGGGGATTCTTTTATTCCATCTCATCCCATTAAGGGAAGGCCTAAGTTAATTTCGCTATTGCAAAAGGGGAATATTTGATTATTTGTGGTTATTTTATTTTTATGCTCGCTATTATTCATATAAATTTTTATTTTTTTTATTTTTATTAAATTTAAATTTTGATTTGTAATCTTTGGCTATTTTGGCTTCCCCTCGCTTTGGATGGGACTTGGCCTTGCCTCTAGCCTTATCTGTTGCCTCCCTTTTCTCCCCTGCCTAAGGCCTTGCATTGCTTAAGGAAAAAGTAAAGCTTGCTGAGTTGTACAACTGCGGTGCGGCAAAAGGGGAACAGGGCAATATAAGCACAAGAAACTCTAATAACAGGCAATATGTCAAAGTTGCATAGTCAAAATTTAATTTAATTTACTATTGCTTTAATTAAAGGACTTTTTATGTTTGTTTATGTTTGTTAGTGCTTTAAAGTTTGCCTTTAATTTGTTTAAATCATTTCAATTAAACTTTAAGTACCGGTATACTTTCGTTCCAACTACTTTAATTATCTGTATAAATTTAAATAAAAGTACCCTAATTAAATATTAAGCTAACGTTAATTAAATTAAAGATCAGTAATTATATCTATTTCATACTGAGAAATGATAATATTTCCTATCCTTTTAGTTCTTTACAAGCAAAAGTAAAATAAAATAAGAATACCAAGCCTAAGCAAGGGCGCACAATTGTAGTTCCTTCTTTGTATGCCTCAAGAAATTATTCTTCCTTGCCTTGTTTCCTTTTTCACTTTCTTTTGTTAAAAAACAAAACATTAAGTTTATTTTCTTTAAAATTTAGTCTATGATATTTTATTCTTATGTTTCTTTTGTCTTTAAATTGATCCCTCGGTAATAGAAATAACAGTGGTCCTTATCAGATTCGAACTGATATTAATTCCATGAAAAAAAATTGTACTAACCTTTATACGAAAAGACCTTTATTTGGTTATTAATTTAATTTATTTTATTTTATTTTATTTTATTTTTCTTTTTTATACTTTTGCCTCCCTTGCCCCTTGCCCTGATGCCCTGTTGCCCTTTTATTCTTATCAAAATAATAACTTCGCGCGGCGGGTTACTTGGTTGGTAGCCTAGATATACTAACACAAGTTCATTTCGTTTTTAAATGCACGAGTCAAAATAAGAATTCTTACTTTTTTCGACATAATTCTGACTATTTTCGTCCTAATTCTTACTTTTTTCGTCATAGCACATTCACAAGTCAAAATAAGAACAATGGAAAAGGGGAGCTAACCCTAAAAAATCAATTTTCTTAATAAAGAATAACAACCATTAACACTTAGTTTTTTTATAAATTAGTACTACTAAACTAAATATTTTACAATACTTACATTTGTAGCCTATCTAGAAATGTTCTATTTCTTAATTACAGGTATAAATTATTTTATTTAAACCGTTTTAGTATCTAGGGGTTAGATTCTTGCTTTATAGACATTCAGCACTTATCTATTATGTTTGTGGCTACCCAACTATGCATTCATAATTTGTTACCCTTTAGCTCAATAAACAAAATTTAATTTGTTTAAGAGTCCTACTTTATTTAAGCCTTTTAAGGTTAAACTTTAAACTTTAAACATTTCTCTGATAAAAGTCAAGGTAGGGAGAACTTTTTTTATTGGAAAAAAAGGTTAAAAAGGATTCTCATCTTTTTTCTGTACTTTTGCCTTCGAGATACTAAGATTTCCTGTACAAATATTACAAACAATTGGTACACTATGGAAACACAGCCTATTGGTCCTTTCGTACTAGAAGGTCTGCCCCTGTTTTTTACTAATTATCCCTCCAGAAGATAGGGCATGGCGATCAGAATTTATCCTACAATTAATTATTATTATATTTTCTTTTCGTATTCATTTTATTTTTAATTGTACGAATTAAGTCTAAACCTTCAGTTGTAAGGTGTCTTCCTTCATTCATTAATTTAGCTACTTCACAAAAATCTCAAAAATCTAACTGTTTTACACCACGGATTGGATTTTTTTCAAACAATGGAATAATTTTTTGAATTAGATCTACAAGTTTACTTACTTTGAAAACGAAAGCATTTTCACTATGAATGTTTACAATACCAGCAGCCAAATTTCTAACGATTAATTCTAATAGCTCTTTGTCTCTGCTGTGTTGGGTAATACTTAATCTTAATTTTACTTGAAATCCAATTTTATTTGAATTAGATTTAAAAATATCGACAAAAAAATTTCCTTCACCACTTACGAAACCAGAAATTCAATTAGAATCTGGAATATTAGTTGTTTTAATTGTTGGTCTTTGTACCGGAACCGTATTAATAAAATTAGATTTTAATTCATCTGAAAGACCTAAATTCATAGAAGCTTTAATATTTATTATTTCCTTTATACCTTCCGTTTTAAGATGAGCTTTATTTTTCATTAATTCAGTAACCTGTTTAAATAAATAAAAATCGGCAGCTTTTTGTGCCAACAGTGGATATTTTAAAAAATGAGGAATGATTATATTTGTTAAATCTTGAAGCGAATTTACTCTAAAGCTAATCTCACTTTGAGGGTCGTTTTTCACGATGATTCCACAGCCAAAAAATTCTTTTATTTGTAATAATAAAGCTAAGTCACGCGAATGAAGACCAATTGTAAATTGGGCTCGTACGCCTCAGCCTAATTTTAAGTTTTTATTCATAATAATTGAAACTTGAAAACTTGATTCACCATCGCAAAACCCTGTGACAAAATAAGGATTTAGTTGAGGGGTTTTGTCACTAACAGTAGAAAAGAATAATTTTTTTAGTATTAATTGGTTAGAAAGGAATCTGACTTGATAATAGCTTGCGCCACCCATTAGAGCACACCTTAGATATCTTTTTGATTGATACCAATTACCATCTGCTCGTTGCTCTTTTACAGCAAAACTTCCACAGAATGCTGATTTAGATCCGCGATAACCCATTTCATTTTCAATCATCTTTTTACTTATTACTTTACCTGAGTAATTAGTTCAGCCACATACCCGCTTTAGCGGATAGTTTAGTATAAAAAGCTTTAGGGTGTCCCCGGAGTTTGATAATTTTAGGCACAATTGTGATATCCAACTTCACAAAGCACCATACTGACTCCTTGTTACGCAGTTCCTTAAATACTGCTACTAGAAAATTCTAACTAGTTCGGACTATATCATATCTTAACAAATAAATTAAGACGGAAACGTGTAGTCTCTGAGTAACCTACTCTAATATCAAATTAATGATTATTTGGTTTCCTGCTGATTATCCATCGTTGCTTGTGCCTATGCCCGAAAGGTATTAGACCAGAGGGACTTTGTAAAAACCAAAGGTAATTATATAGAATTAGCAATTCTATTAAATAACCAACGTAAACCTAAGTAAGGTTTGCTAGGCAAAAGTTGTAATATCTTTAAGATTTTTACTTTATAGTTATAATTAATTAACTTTATTAGTACTTAAAGCTTTAGGATCTTCCAGCAAATAGTTTCCTTTTCCGACGCAAGTCAATATATTTATACATATTTTTTGTTTTTGTGCTTTAGCATTTTTGTTTTTGTTTTGCTTTAGCATTTTTCTACTTATTAATTATAATTTATATGGCCATTTTATGTTAATAAATCGACTTATATTTAACTTAAAGATAAAAAAAAAGCCTACCATAAACAGAAGATGAATTAACCTATATTTCTGTAAGGTTATTATAGCTACTAGTATTTGTTATATGTAAGTTAGTTCTAACGAACTATATAGCAAGCAACTAAGTTTGTACAACTAACAACTAACAACTAAAGGGGTTTTATAGTCTTTTAATCCTTTCTTTTGAGTTCTGAATTTTAGTTTTCAACCTTTGCTTGCAATAGTAAAAAGCAAGGTAGGCAACAGATAAGAATAAAAACTTCAGGTCAAAGTTTAATCGAATAAATTTAAATTAGTTTATGGTTACTAAACAATTTACCTTTAAACTCTAATCCAAACTTTCTAATTCGTCTAAAATGTGTAAGGCTAACATTATACTTAACAATGCAACTTTTTACACTAGGTTCATAAGAAATAAATTTATGAGTTTTATAATCATAAACCCATACACCTGATGATCGAGACTTACAATTGTTAATTTTATTATCGGTTAATTTATAACCTTCTTGTAGCTTCTTAAATGAAAGTAAAAATTTATTTTTCCATGGCAAGCCCTCTTGGGGTGCGCCAGGGGTTTTTATTCTTATTGGACTAAAAATAAGAACAAAGGCTGAAGCTAAATGGCCTTTAATAGAATTATATTCAATAGGATATATTTTCTGATCTGAACTTAATATACCAGTTCGAGATAGTTCTTTCATACCAAATATTAACTTTTCAGACCCACTTAAAATTACACCATCCTTGATTTCATATAAATAAAATTTATTGATTGTACTTAATTTTAATCTTTTTTCTTCAGTCATAGGTCTACCTTCATTAGATGAAACTAATAAACTACTATTCAGTGTCGGATATAATAACATCCAAAGTTGTTCTCTAAGTTGAATAATTTTTTTTGTAAGTTCTTTAGCCCTCGAGGGGTATTCTTCCACAATTATTAATGTAAAACTATTAATTGAGTATTTTTCAATGCTTTCAGCTAATTTCTTACTTACTTTTGTATTATTACCCTCAAGAGAAGATTTAACTCTACCTTTCATAAAATAATCGTTTAATCGACCTTTATTAGTAAAAAATCGAAGAGCAGAACCTACATAAAACAAACCATTTTTTTTACACCATAATATATATACACCTCCTTTGTTTTTAAGCTCTTTCTGAGCATTAGCTTTATCCTTATTTAATTTAAAAACTCGAACCTTAATTTCAATAGAGTATTGAGTTCTAATTAGATCTATTCGATTAAATAAAGCTTTTAAAAAAAGAGGATACTTAGTAAATATCGCCAATGGCATTGTAAAGTTTGAGAAATTTAAATTAGTTCTTTTGTTTATTAAAACTAATGATTTATCCTTTATTTTCATATTTATCATTTTTTTCATATTTATCGTTTTTTTCATATTTATCATTTATTTTTATTGTTAATTTTTATTACAAAAAATGTAGCAGCATATAATACATATATTGGAGCAAGATTAAAAATTTGTTGGAGTAATTGAAACTTAATCTACGTCGTATTAACAATATTGTTATCACTTAGGCTCTTTATCCTAAGTATCCTAGGCTCGCGCCTAGGTTCAGACTATGTCATCAATCGTTCTTATTTTTAGTATTCAAATAAGACTAAAAACTAAAATTAAAATTAACGATTGCCGGAAATTCGTGTTAGGCTTATTGTTAGTGATACTCACCTATTAGTCGTTGAACCTTCCTGACTTTTGTACTTTTGTAGTTAAAATTTCACTTAGTCAAGCTCGGCTGCAAATTTTCATTCTTTTTCATGAATGAGATCCTTGCAATTTCTCCGGTTTTCTTAATTTTAAGAACATCTACAAATTAAGGGGCTTATTTTTTAGTACAAATTTATTTAAACAATCAAAAATACTTATTTATGAAAGCCAACTACCTTTACATTAAATTGATTGCTTCGCTACAAAAGGGGTTTAAACTATCCTCCCTGAAACTATTTCAATCCTCGTAGCGTGCACACTAATTATGCTATCCGTAAAAACTATTAATTACTTTAATATACTCTTCTTTAGTAATTTTTCTTCGTTTACCTCCTTTATTCATATTATAAGCCAATTCTACTATTTTTAAATAGATCTCTTTAGTTAAAATTTTATCCGCTTTAAGGATGAAACAAACTTCTTTTCAAATCTCATAGTGATCCTTTTTTTTAGTTAATAAAGGATTATTATCGATAAAGGGTATTACATATTTAATAAGATCATCTAAATAAGATATTTTTAAAATAAATATAGATTTACTCTGAGATAGCACACCGCTAGCACCTAAATAAATTTTAATTTCCTTAAAAAATTGACTCGCAGCATTTTTACCTAAACATAAACTTAAAACAGGTTTTATTTTACCTGTTTCTAAATTTTGAGGAAAACTTATATTAAAAGACCCATCTCCATCTATTAAACCTGCTAAAAAACCAGGATTAAACTCAGAAGTAATATTACATATAGTATAAGGTATTTTTTTAATAGGCTCATTTGAGCTTAAACCTAATATTTGGCTTAACTCCAAAATATCTTTATCTGTTCGTCTGGATGCTAAATTCATTGATACGGATAAAGTTAATATTCTTTTTAAATCTCTTTCACCCGACCTTTGCTTTTTATTAGGTAAAACCACAGGCAAAAGTACTGGCGATAGTAGTTCTAAAATTTTAGAGAATAAGTTAAAGGCATGTAATTTATTAAAAAATACGGGATAAGTTTTAAAATGAGGTATAATAATATTTACCAAGTCTTTTCTATTAATAACTCTGTATCTTACAGTATTATCACTTAACTTTGTAATTACTTTTCCACACCCAAAATAACTTTGAATTTGATCAAGTGTAAATTTAGAATCTAAATCTAAAGTAATATCAAAAATAGGTGTAAAAGTCAAACCTTTACTATTAGGATGATCTTTCTTATTTATTTTTTCTATACTACAAAAGAAAGAACCGTCAGCTTGAGTTAATCCACTTATGTAATAAGGGTCTATAATCTTAATAGGCTTAGAGTAGTTTAATGTTGAAAATTGTTGACATATTTTTTTATTCAGATAATTAGAGTTCATATTTAATTTAGTTTTTTGTTTTTTCATTTTTTTAAGATTTAATGTTTGTATTGTTGTGACTTTTGCTTGTAGCTCTAAAGTATTTGTACTATTACGTGTAATTTCACCCAACTCACACGAGGTAGAAGATTATCCCCCTGTTTAAAAATAAAATAAACTTCGGTTAGATAAAATCCCCCTCCCGAACCGTACATGCAAGTTTCCCTGCATACGGCTCTCCAAAAGATATTTTATAATTAAATAATTATCTCTCTGGTCCCCTTCGTCTTTGTTAGGCTTAGCCTTACCTAATTCTTAATTTAAAAGATTAAACAATTAAGATAAAATATTGGCTGCTGCCGCACTGTTACAACATTTGCTACTCCTTGTAAGAATTCTGACTTTTGTCGTAAGAAAAAAAGCAAAAGCAAATGCAAAAGTGGGTTGAACTAATACGAGACCTCTGTGACCTCTGAAAGTTAGCCTCTCTCAGGTAATCCCGAATTCTTATTATATCCCTATCAGTTTCCTACTTAGGCCCCTCTTTCACTATAAAAATATAAGTTTCTAGAATTTCTCTGTTATAATTTAGGATACGTTTAAACTATAACCTCAGAAACTTGTGTGAAATTTGCACTGCTATTGCACTGCTATAGAGATTCGTGAACCTAGCCATATAGGAATTAGCTCGCAGATGACCTTATAAAATTTCTTTATTAAATCTGCTTTTCAGACATGCTTTTTAAGTGTACGGTTGGCCCGTAAGAATCATGAATCTTTAGTTAAGTTCTACTATAAACTAGTACTAGACCAGCAATTCTTTAGTATTTCACTAACTACCTTAGTCTGATGCTTTATACCATTGCCTTGTACCTTTGCTTGTGCCTATGCCCGAATGGGCATAGACCAGAGGGACTTTGTACAACTTCGCCCTGGAACCGAGGGAACCAAAGGCAAAAGTAACCAACTATTTGTAAAAATAATTAATTTAAAGTACGCGGAGCTAAAGAAATTGTTGGTAGTGTTTGATTAGTACACATGGAATTATAATAATTAGACGGCGCTACGTACCCTATTAATCGGCGAACAGCCGAACCCTTCCAAGCTTCTTCCCCTGGCATGGCAATCAAATTTATCATGCGATTAAAAAATTAGTTATTTTCTACCTTTATTCATTCCGTTTTTAATTGTTCGGATTAAATTTAAACCTTCAATTGTAAGATGTGAACCATCGTTCATTAGTTTTGCTATTTTACACCAATCTGAAAAATCATTTTGTTTTATACCTAGTACCGGATATTTTTTAAAAAAAGGTATGATTAAATTAGTAATATCTGAATATTTTACTATTGTTAAAGAAACCATCATTTGCTTTTCATTTCGCAAATGCAAAAGAGGTCTTTCATCCAATCTGTATATTTTTCCACTATTTAAATATTTAGTGATCAACTCCATTAAATCTTTATCTCTCTCATGCTGTTTAATACTAATTCTTAATATTACTTGGTGACCTATTTTATGTGTTTTTGATTTTTAAGATTAATATCAAAACATCCTTCACCACTAACAAATCCTGCTAATCAGTAGGGATCTGGAATATTTTTAGTTTTTATTAGAGGTCTTTCAACCATTTGCTTTTCATTTCGCAAATGCAAAAGAGGAGTAATTTTAGTCCAATAAGATTTTAAATTTTCAGATATACCTAAATTTAATGAAGCTTTAATATTAATAATTTGATGAAGACCTTCTTTAGTTAGATGAGCTTTTGTATTTATTAGTTTCACAATTTGATTAAATAAAATAAAATCTGCTGCTTTTTGAGTTAAGAGTTTATACTTTAAAAAGTGTGGGATTATTATATTTGTTATATTTTTAATAGATTTCACTGAATAAGATACAGAGTCTCGAGTTTTACTTATATTTATTGAACCGGTTCCACTAAAAAAGTCTTGCAATTGTAATAATAAATTTAAATCTCGTTTATGAAGTTGTATTTGAAATTCAGCACCAATTTGCCAACCTAATTTATATTCATTATCCTTCCTTATGCTAATATAAAATGTTCCTTCACCATCAATCAAACCTGAGACAAATCACGGATTTAATTTATAATTTGGAGTTAAAGTAGAAAATTGTTTATTATTTAATCGTTTAGAAAGGTTATTGACTAGATAACTGTTTTCATAGTCCATTAGAGTACACCTTAACTTTGGAGATAATCCAAAGCAACTACCGTCTACTCGTTGCTCTTTTACAGAAATTTTGGTTGGCTGTGGGTTTTTAATTTCTGATTTAGATCCGCGATATTCCATTTCATTTTTACTCATCTTATAGCTTATTACCATACATGAGTGATTAGTTCATCCACATATAATCTTTCGATTAGAGTTTGGTACTATAAGTTTTAGGATGTCCCCGGAGTTTGATAGTTTTTCCCACATTCGCGTGTTCCTGATACGCTTTGCAGGAGAGGATGAGTCGACCAAATATGTTATCATTTAAGCTCTTTATCTTAAATATCCTAGACTCACGTCAAGGTTCAGACTATGTCTTCAACTAATTATTCTGTTCTTTTTATTTAAGTCTTTTAACAAACAGGTATTTTATATTTCATACTTTCGATTATATATGGTTTTATTAAATTATGTAGTGTTAAAGCATCTTTAGAATTAAATTTTACTACAAAATATTTTTTTTTGTGTAATATTACTTCACTACTAAAACCAAATTTTTCATTTAATTCTCTACTTAAATTTAAATTTTTCGTTTTAGTATAACTTTGAGTATGAAGAATCATTGTTTTTTTTATCTTTATTTAATGAACCATCTCCCATAATCCAATAAGCTAATCCTCTGTCAGTTAAATGATTTAAGATTAAACCTTCCTGTATTGTTTTGATAGCCTTATCATTACTTTTTATATAAAACAAATTTCAGATTTCATCAAAGGAATAAAATGAAAAAGTCTTAAACCAGAAACTTTTAATTAAACCTTTTCTTTCTCCATATAAATCTATTCGTTTTCCAGGTTCAACCATAAAACAGTAAGACTTAAAAAGAGAAAATAAATGAATTAAAAAATCTTCTTGAATATAACCTTGTTCAAATTTAATTAAAGCATGATTGCTTTTTTTGTACATACTAGCATCACTAAGTATCATACCTATTGCTATTTCTTTTAGTTCTGAAGGTAAAGCAGGTAATTTTTTTTTCCATTCTTGCCAATATTTTGAATTGAGATGATAACCATCTCTATAATTTTTTATTTCTTTAGCTAATATTAAGTTTTTTTCATGTCTATTTAAAAAAATTTTTGTTTTTATTTATTTATAGTAATTTTATTTATTTATAGTAAGTTAGCAGCAGACTTCTAAATACATAAGATTTTATAGGACAAAATATAATATTTACTTATCAAAATTTAACTGAATCATTTCCACTTTACCCTTGCTTTTATTTGTAGCCTTTTCCTAGAGGTTGGCTAAAGCCTACCCAATAGGTCTAATAATAAAAAAGGCAAAAGAAAAAAAAATATTTTAGTTGTTGGGCGCTCGTGTCAAGATTATTGTTTATATTACTCACTTGTTAGTCGTTGAACGTTCTGTTATCACAATTATAATAATTGAATATCGATACCAGCTTCGCTGCAAATTGTCTTAATTAATAGTAAGAGATCTTTGCAATTCTCCCAATTTATACTCGACTATCATTTCACATCGCATTTATCCTAACCTTTCAGTTAAGTTTAGACTATATCTTTATCCAGTTGTATGAATACATATACAAAGCTTATGGATATTGGCGTGTAGTCGTTGAGGGGTTAAAAATTCATACAGCAGCTTACACCTAAAATTATTAACTTTCCTGCTGATCGCCCAATCTTTAAATTTTCACTTATTAATTAAAATAAGTCTTTAAAGCTCTAAAGGGGTTTCAGCATATAGCCATCTTCTAATCTAATATTTCTATTACAAATCCCCGATGTACTACTAATTCAATATAAAAAAACACAAAAGTTCTCCGTATCTGCGGAGAAAAAAAACTAAGTATCAATAAGATCAATTTCCATTTCAGATTCTTGATTGCTTTCGAAACCTTCTGTATTTTTGTTTAAACCCTATCCCTGCATTAATTTTATAAAGCATAGAATCGTGGATATGTGGAAGGATACTAGGCTTTATTTCATCTAAACCTGCTTTTGGTATATAAATTCTTTCATAAATAGATCCGTTTTTACTTTTTTTATGATGAATATTAGTATCCAAATTAAAATTTAGTTTAAGAGCTTCTTTAAGAATATTAACTTCTTCCAAATCGAAGCTATCAGTACATAAAGTTACACCTCCTCTTTTTACTTGTTGACCATCATCCATTATCAAAAATGCTAAACTTCTATGAGTGAATTCCTCCGCGATGTTTGTAGGTATATGTTTTGCACCAGCTTCATCTAAAAACATGTCAGCTAAAGAATTACATTAGAGAAATTGTTTTTGTTTTTGTTTTTGTTTTTTTTTTTTTTTTTGTTTTTTTTTTTTTGTTTGTTTTTGTTTTGATTTAGTATAAATTCTTAAGGTGCCAAACCGCGGAGACAATGTGTACTCTCGTCCGCGATCAGCCTGTTATCCCTAGCGTAACTTTTCAAATATGTTAACACTTAAGCTCTTTATCTTAAATATCCTAGACTCGCGCCTAGGTTCAGACTATGTCTTCAACTTATATAGTTGTTGGGCATTCGTGGTGGGATTATTGCTAACTGAGGCTCACCCACTAGTCGTTGAACGTTCTACTTTCAAACTAACCTTCTTAGATTAGTTCAGTTGATAGCAGTTTCGCTTCAAATTGTCTCTGTCTCTTAAAGAGAAAACTACGGCTACTAGAGAGTTCCTTGAAATTAACCCAATTTTCATTTAATTATTTCTAATTAAAGTGACAAAAGTTACAAAATTTCCAATTTATTTTTATTTTTATTTTATTTTTAGGGCGGGGGTTCGAATGTTAATTATTCTTCATCACTAAACTTAAATTTATATATTTTTCCTTTTTCTCTTATTTCTTTTCTAATACCTCTAGCACATCTACTGATCCTATTTCTGGAAATCCCTAAGGCTTCACTAGCTAATTGAATAGATTTAAAATAACCTAAAACTTTATCATTTTCATTTAGCATAACTACTATCTTGTTCATTCCACTTTTTTCTCTAAATAAAGCTCTAGTTTCTGCGGATAATATAGCACCTTTTTTATTTCCAACTTTCCCTAGTTTAGCTAAACTCATTTTTGTTCTTACCTCTTCAGAATAAGATCTTCCTAAGTTGCTACCTGCTTTGAAGTTTATATTATATTCCGGCTTAATTTTATCCAAGAAATATTGTTCTCTTGCCAAAAGTAGCATTCTTAATTCAGCCATAGGCGCCCTAACTTCGCCACCTTGCAGGGTAGGGATAAGGGGTTCAAACATTTCTAAGATTTTAAATTCAAAATTAGAATAACCGTATTTCAATAAAGCCCTCAATAGTTTACTATTACCTTTTTCAAGGTTTCGCTCTAAATATAGAGGGTTCAAATATTCCTTTAATCTTCTTAGCATAATAGCGGAACTTCCAACATATTTTTTACCATTAATAAGATTAGTTATCAAATAGACGCCAGGTTTGTTTATTAAAAACCAGTTAGAAGAGTCAATGTTTAAGTTTTGAAAAATAATTTTCATTTTTTTAGTTTATTAGTAAAAACTAAGTGATAGCGTCTAACATTTATTTGGTTAGGAATAGATAGAATTAAAAATTAAGTCTATTATATGCGCCAAATAAACCAAGTCGATCTTTTACATCCGTTATAAACTTGATCAGATTTACATTTATATTAGATGGTGGTTATTACCACACACTATCTTTGAAACAAAATTGTGCCCTTTCAATAACCCATGGTAATCGCACTGCTTGTGTACACAAAAGCGATTCTGCGAAGGAGGGAAAAAAATTTTTTTTTGGAACTTCTTTTATCAATTGATCCCCGTCTATCCCATACTATAGCGAGGGGTCACTATGCCCTACTTACGTATCTGTGCGACTTTTGAGTCTTTCAGTTAAGCATGCTTATCGCCATTGAACCCTGCGCAACCCTTCACTGGTTGATTGATTTCCATTCAATTTCTAGCCATACCTTATAAATTATATATTAATATTAGAAAATAATTTCTTAAAGATTACTAAGTAGTCCTATTCTATAAAAATATAAATATAAATATAAATATAAATATAAATATAAATATCTAAAAGTTTTTGTTTTAATTAAAAGAAAGTTTAATTTGATTTTAAGTTGATATATTTGGATGTACTTTGCTACTCTATTAAAGACGACCGCCCCAGTCAAACTGACCATTAGTCAACTCTCCCTTTTCTTTTTAATTTTAAGGTAAATATAAACCCAATCTTGTTTTTAAGGTTTCCACTATAAATGTCTCTCGACTTACCTATTCACTATTAAACTAGATTGTTCTAGATTCATATGATAACTAACTACAGTAAAGCTGCATAGGGTCTTCCCGTCCCCCTGGAGGCAACGCGCATCTGCACGCGTAATTCAATTTCACTGAGCAAGTTGTAGAGACAGTGAGACCATCGTTACATTATTGATACCGGACCTCATTTAAAGGCCAACTGATTTTGCTACCTTAGGCAAATATAATTAAAGTTTTAATTTTAACATTGGACTATATCATCAAATAAAAATTAGCTATTGCCTATTAATTATTACTTGCTCAATTATTTAGTCTCTGAGGGCTATAACTAAATTAAATTAAAAGAATTAAAGGGCCTAAAATTAAATATCATTACCTTATTAGTATACGCCTTTACCCTAGCGCAATAGCAAGGAAAAACAACAAAAGACTACAGATAATATAATTAACTTTTATTTCCTTCTACTATGCCTGTGTTACACAGTCTCGGTAACCGTGGGTAACCCACGGTAACCGATGGTAATGATTAAAATAATTTGTTTTATCTTCAATTATTTTTAGTATTTCTGATAATTCTCTTTTTCGATTTTTACCTTTACCTTGCAACTTGTAAGAAAGTTTAACCATTTCTATTAAAGTTTCTTTATTTGTTTGTTTACCTTCTGAAGATTGCAAAACAATTTCTTTAAAAATAGAGTATTCTGTTTTTTTACCAGAAAAAGGTTGAACATAAATATCTAAAAAAGGTAAAACATGTTTAATTATTTGCTTATAACCTTTTAAAGTATAAACATAAATATCAGGAGACCCAGATTTTTTAACAACTGAACCACATTTAAATAGTTCTTTAAATGAGTTTAAAATTTCTAACCCATTCTTATGCTGACTGACATTGAAAACCGGTTGAATGTTTATTCCATATTTAAAGTTTTTATGTACTGATATAGATACAGAATTTGAACCTTCTCCTTCAACAAAACCACCTAAAAAATAAAGATAGAAAGGATTAGTAATATCTCTTGTTAACATTTTTCTTTTTGTTTTACTTATTTATTTATTTTATTGCTTTATTATTTTCCTTTTACCTTTACTGTCTCTATCAGTTGCTCGGTTACCGACTGCTTATTTATCTTTTGACTTTATAAACCAGAGTAAAAAAGATAAATTAAAAAGCAAAGGGCAAGAGGGCAAGAAACAATAAAATTATGATCCCTTTTAAGGTTCATTACTAGCCCTAGGCATCGCATGCATCACTACCATCAATTCCATCTTTTTTTTTCAATGGCTTTATGAGGGAATGGGTATAGGAAAATTCAAAACGAAAGCAAGTCGTGTATCTCTACCGTGACAACGGTTGAAAGACACAATGTTATATTTATATTTATATTTATATTTGTATTTATTTTTTTTTTAATTTAAATTATTGAAATGTTATATTCCCTGCTGATTGTCCATTTGTTACATCTTTAAGATTATTACTTTATTAAATTAAAGGCTAAGTCTAGAATTTCTTTATAGATGTAATCTTTTTTAATTTTTAATATAGTACTTAAAGCTTTAGGGTGTTCCAGCATATCATCGAGTTTATTTTTTTTTTACCTGCGATGCACACCTATGCATTTGCAAAAAGTATGCTCAAACAAAAACCGTTGTTATGCAAATAGTTAAAAAGGATGACCTTCCAACGGTGTCTAGTGTAATCAGAGGCAATTTATGAGGACCCTTTAGGTTTTAATAAAATCCTCATAGTTAAGACCGCTATTAACCAGATTTTCGATTAGTCACATTTTGGATATAACTTCTCTTATATTAATGGCATTGGGCAAATTTCACACAGTATACTACCATATTAATGATTGCACTGTGTTGTGTTTTTAGTAAACAGTCGGGGCCTCCGATTCTGTGCCACCGAAAATGTTAACATTTATAAATTAAATTTGCGGTACCTCTTGTCGTCAAACTTATGCTCTGCTCTCAAATTTATCATGCAATTAAACAAATTCAAAATTTGCCCCGCTTAATGTGGGTATTTTTCTATTTTGATTCATATTTAACTTGAGATCTAAAATAGCTTTTATTCCAAGTGGAGTTAAATGTTTTTTATTTTCTATTAATTTACCTACTTTTTTAAAGTCTTCAAAATCTAAGCTTTTTACACCCTCTTCTATAGAGAGGGTATTTTTCGAAAAATGGTATTATTTTTTCATTGATATCAGTAAATTTAGCTATTTGAAGATGTACACTTTTGTCCTCTGAAATACCTATTTTTTTTTCATTAGAATTTAGATTTTTAGAGTTACTACTAAAATAAGTAGCTAGACCTTTAAGTACATCTAAATCTCTTATGTGTAAATGGAATGAATATAATAATGAAACTCTATAACCTATATTAGTATTAAGCTTCCTTAATCTAATTTGAAAAGATCCATCACCACTAGTAAAACCAGCGATCCAATAAGGGTCAGGTATACCCTTAAATTTATATTCTAGTCTATTTACAGGAATAACTACAGGAAAGGCTGTAGTTAATTTATCAGAATTTCCCCAATTAAGAAAACTTTTTAAACTAACTATTTTTAATAAACCTTCCTCAGTTAAATGTTCTCCATTCTTTATCATCTCAAAGCATTGTTTAAATAATAAAAAATCAGAAACCTTAGCTGTTACAAGTGGATAATTATCAAAATGATTAACTATTACTTGTAACTCTTTAAATGATTCAACAACATATTGAATGCAATTTTCTCCACTTTTTCTTATTTTTCCTATGTGAAGTGTCTTTTTAATATCTTCTAATATACTAAGATCTTTTTTATGCAACTTAATTATAAAAACAGGTGAAACTCTCCACTTAGTTTTGAATTTAGCATCCGGCCGAATTCCAATTGAAAAACAACCTTCTGCATCTGTAAACCCACTGAAAAACCAAGGATTTAAAACATTACTCCCTTGCCCTGAGGGTAGAGTAGAAAATGTTCTCGCGCCTGTTGTCAGCGTTGCCTCGGTAACCGAGGCAGTGGCGGTAGTGAAAGTGGTATTTAATTGTTTAGAAGGGATTTTGATATGATAACGACTTTCGCCGCCCGTTAGAGTACACCTTAACCTTGGAATCGATACCGATCCAAAATAACTACCGTCTACTCGTTGCTCTTTTACAAAAATTTCCTTTGGCTGTGGGTTTAGAAATTCTGATTTAGATCCGCGATAACCCATTTTGTTTTCACTCATCTTTTGACTTATTACCATACATGGGGAATTACTCCATCCACTTACAGCCTTTCGACTAAAGCTTGGTATCAAAAGCCTTAGGGTGTCCCCGGAGTTTGATAGTTTTTCCCACTTAAGCATTTTTCCATAACGCTTTGCAGGAGATATTGCCGAGTTCCTTAACAACTTTTAGCTCTACGCCTTTGTATACTCTACCTATGAACCTGTGTCGGATTAGGGTACGGTAGTTTAAAATATTATTTTCCTGGTCCAAACTTTCAAATTAGGACTTTCTATTTTATACTCATCAGCAATAGCATTTGCTATAGTCCTTAGAGGCCGCATTAAAACAAAACGGTTAAACCTTTCTCATTTGCAACCCTTTCATATTCGGCGAATTCCATTATAGGAACTTTTTACGTTACTCATGTCAGCATTCTCTCTTCAGTAACCTCAAAATAATGAAACACTATTTTTTCAACAGTTTTACTGAATGTTCTACTACCTAAATTAAAACTAAACTAACTAAATTTGAAGTTCACTTAATTTTAACCAACACGATATCGGTTGATTGTTTAAGACCCGTTAAATTTTCGGCGCTACTATCTATTATTTATAATCTAGTCTATTATTTTATTTAATTTAATTTATATAATATAATATAATATAATATAAATAATTTAACTGCTGATGCGTTGTTACTACGATCATTAAAAGTAGCGACTGCCAGGCTCACTTCACAGCTGTATTTGATTTGGCTACGTCCTTATTTTCACTTAACAATCTATTTGGGACCTTGATCGGTGTTATCGGCTGTTTCCGTCTTGACTGCCCAACTTAGCATGAGCAGTCTGAATATCTACCATCAATTTATGTTATTCCGAGATTCGCTTCCAAAGGTAAGATTTACTAGATCCCCACTTGCTAAACGAATAAAATTTAAAATAAACCTTAAAAAAGTAATTATAATAAATTAAACTGTTGGGAACTGCCTTGCTGTACCTCCATAAATTTATGCCCTTTTTTTATAAAGGCTAAGATAGACGTCATACTTAAATATGTTTCGTAGAAAACCAGCTAGCACCAGGTCAGATTGGCATTTCCAATTTTTATTTTTTTTTTTGTTTATTCTATAATTCACAATATAGTTAAGACTATACCTTCATCTCTGCTTTAACTTTAGGTTAATTTATAATAATAGTAAAAATATTAGCTTTAATAAATGTTAGGTAACCTTTGCTTCCCCTTCCTGTGTTACACAGTCTCGGTAACCGTGGGTAACCCACGGTAACCGTGGGTAACCCACGGTAACCGATGGTAATGATTGAGCTTCAGGCTAAAGTTGCAATCAAAGGCAAAAGTTACAATATGTTAGCTTTTGGAAAAGAAAGGGGTTTAATTCTTTTTTTATCTACTCCCTCCTTCCCTTGCCTACGCCCTGGACGGGACAAATTTTAGTAAATATTCAGATTTACTTATTTTTCGACCTTTTCCTTCTTTATTCATATCTCAAGCCAAATCTACTATTGTTTTAAGTCCTTCATCTGTTTTATAACCATTATTCTTTATAAGTTCAGCTACTTTAATAGTTTTTTCAAAATGATTTTGTTTTATTGTATTAAATTTAATATCCTTAAGCTTAGGATATATTTTATCTAACATATCTTCTACATTTTGTACTTGGTATCTAGCTGCATTAGATTGTAATCTATAAACAGTACCACAACCAAAGAAATCAACTAGATTATTTAATACTGAAATGGAAGATAATTCACATACTACTGTAAAATTAACATTAATTCTTCTTCTAGTAGTGACAAAAGATACATTAAAACTACCATCTCCGTCTATTAATCCTCTAACAAATTCTAGTGTTAAAGGTTCTTTGTTATTACTTATATTATTAGAAAGTACAATATCTAAAACTGTAGGAAGTTCACCATATTTTTCAATTAATTTATTTACTAATATTTCTTTAGATTCATCTGTTCGTAAAGATGTTTCTTTATTCATAAAGTAGGATAAATTCAGTATTTGAATTAGTCCTTCTAATGTTAAATGTTTTTTTTCTTTAATCATTCAAGCGACAGTTTTAAATATATTATAACCTGCTAATTTACTTCCTCTTAATGGATATTTATCAAATAAAGGCAATAGTACTTCAACTATTTCATCTATAGATTTTACTACGAAAATTACGTTTTGTTTATTGTTATAGACTTTTCCTATACCTAATTTTTTTTGAATCTCTATAAATAAGTCAAATTCAATTTTAGATTGAGTAATGTTAAATATAGGTACAGGTCTAATAGGTATACCAATTTTTGTACTCATAAAGCTAATTACAAAGCTACCGTCTGATTGAGTAAAACCAGATATTCAATCAGGTGTGATATTAAAGTTTTTATTCGTATTTTTCATTTTTATAAGTTATTTTAATTATTAGTTTATAGATATATATTATAAATTTGTTAGCAGCAGACTTACAAATATTTAAACCTATTACTATTAAATTAACCATGGTTAATTTGAAACTGCAGAGAGCTAGCGTGTTGCAACTATAATATAACGCACCCACCGTAGTCAACCTTGCGCAGCAGCCGCTACGCGAAGGGATGATCGACGCGCTGGGGGCTACATTATAAGAGCCTTAATTTTTCAATTAAAGTCGTTACGGGGTAGTATCTAGCTTTTTATAATTAGATGATACTAATGTTCATAAAAACAAAAATTTGTTTTATTCTTTATCAATATATCAGTTTATAAATACATATGTTTCTAGAAAGATGCTACTTCCCACGGTATTGCCTTAATATTTATTTAAGGTTTCCACCGTTATGAGCTAGTTCTTATAAAGAGAATTACTTCTCAATGCGGCAAAATGCTCTACCGCTTACCAAAACTCTTCGGAGAATTATGCAACATTCAACCGTTCGATCCATTATAATCTGGTCTTGGTAAGATCACCTGGCTTCCATGGAGATCAATTTTATCGTGCAACCTAATTTATTATTTTCTACCTGTATTCATACCTGATTTTATTGTTCTAATTAAAATTAGCCCATCTTGTGTTAGATGTGCCTTATTACTTATTAGTCTAGCAACACTACACCAATCTAAATAATCATTTTTTTTTACACCTACTAAAGGATATGACTCAAAGAAAGGTATAATTTTTTCACTTATGGCTGTAAATTTAGTTATTACCAAAGTTACCGCAGGGTATTTTGTATGTTTTTCTACTGAACCTGAACTAAAATATTTCAATAATAGCTCAATTAATTTAGAATCTCTTTCATGTTGTGGGATTCTAAATCTTAATTGTACAGCAAATCCTACATTAGTTTTGGAACTATAAATTTTAATATCGAATGTTCCCTCGCCGTCGACAAATCCTGTTATTCAATAAGGATTAGAGATTATTTCAGTTTGAATTATAGGTCTTTCCCCAAGCGGGCTTAGAATGAAATCTTTAAATTCAGATTTCAATAATTCAGATAAACCTAAATTCATAGCTGCTTTAATATTGATTATTTTATTAATCCCTTCTATAGTTAGATGTGCCTTATTTTCCATTAAATCAACTATTTGTTTAAACAGTATAAAATCCGCACCTTTTTGAGTTAACAAAGGATATTTTAAAAAATGTGGTATTATAGTTTTTACTAAATCTTTAACACCGGATACTGAATAAAAAGCCATGTTTCCGCTTTCACTTACAGAACCAATATTTCCAAAAAACTGCTGAACTTTCAATAATAAAGGTAAATCTCTAACATGAAGACTAATTTGAAATTTGGGTTGAATTCTCCAGTTTAATTTACGGGTATTAACTTTATCAAATACAACAGTAAATGTACCTTCTGCGTCAGTAAATCCTGTTACCCAATAAGGATTTAATTGAACATTTTTATCAGATTGCTGGTAAAAACAGGTAGAAAAATAAAATTTAAATTGTTTAGAAGGGTAATTGATTTGATAATAGCTTGCGCCACCCATTAGAGTACACCTTAAGTTTCTAGCTTGTTGTGCTAAAAACCAACTACCGTCTACTCGTTGCTCTTTTACAGAAACTCTTTTTGGACTTTGGGTTTGTAGATTTTCTGATTTAGATCCGCGATAGCCCATTTCAGTTTCCTTCATCTTCTGACTTATTACCTTACCTGAATGATTACTTCAGCCACTTATAGTTTTTCAACTATAGTTTGGTATCATATGCTTTAGGGTGTCCCCGGAGTTTGATAGTTTGACCCAATTTAGTGCTTTCCCAGAGCACTTGTCGGGTCTAATAGAAGTAACTTACCCACTACTACTGAATTTAATATTAAAAATAATTTAAATTACTTTAGTCTAGTCGCTTTCGCTAAGGTTATTAACCTTGCTACTCCTATTAACTTGCTGACCCATTATGCAAAAGGTACGCCGTCATACATTACTTCTTAGGAAAGTAGTATTTCGACTGCTTATAGAGTTACTAATTCATGATCTATTTCACCATTCCCCGTTTTCTAATTATAAATATAAATACAAATACAAATATAAATATAAATATAAATATAAATATAAATATAAATATAAATATAAATATAAATATCAGTAATTAAATTGAATTACAGAAGAAGTTACGGTTTCTTACTTAATATTAATATTAATATAATAATAGAAGAGATTAAAAATAAATAAAATTAATATAATATAATTAAATTCTGTTTTTAAACTAGGGAATATTTAGTATACTACTTGCTTTTCAAAATTTTCCTTTACAGTACTTTTTCACTATCGCTAAATTTATAATACTTAGCCTTAGAGGATGGTTCCCCTGTATTCCGACAAGTTTTCTCTCATCGTACTCAATTTAAGTAATATATTAGATTTAGCTGGCTTTGCCTGCTATTTCTTTTCTTTCTTTATTTAATATATTTTGACATCGAGTTTAAATTAATTTAATTTTTAATCTTAATCTTAATCTAAAACTTAGACGACTTAATAAGTTATATAATATTAACTTTACAGGACTCGAAGACCTTATTTTGTACAAAAATACATGAATATAATAATATATGAACTCTTTTCTTTCTTTTCTTTTTCTTGGAAAAGGTATGGTATAATATTATAACTATATATTTGTTTTATCTGTTTGAGAGATTTCAAGTTAATTTTATATTAGGTGTATACAAATTTAAATTTAATTTAAATATACACGATTGGGCTTGTCCGATTTCACTCACCATTACTTTCGGAGTCTCGGTTGATTTCCTTTCCTTTCCCTAATAAAATGTTTTACTTCAGGAAGTGTTATTTTAACAAAGGTTTTCCTTAGGATCGCTTAGTGTGATTAAATAAATTCAAATCTATTATATTTTTTGTTTTGTGTGTAGACAATCCGCCCTCATTTTTGTCCTCTTCCTCAGATTATAATTAGAGGGCTAATATCTAAACTAAAAAAGTTAAATAGACCTTAAAATTATTCATGTATAAGCTTTTGGTATATACCTCCTTATTTATAAATTTGCTTTTTTGTTCCTTAATAACCCCTTTAAATTACTTTATTTTGTTTTTAATGTTACTACAATAATTGTCATCGATACTTTTATTACCCCCCCCCCTAAAATTAAAATTAAAATTAACCTCTGTTGCATATCTGGCCTCTGTTGCTCGGTTACCGACTATGGCTCTTTCTGGGTAACCCACGGTAACCGAGTAAAAAAGTAGAATAGAACACCGACTGTTGCTCTGTCTGGGTAACCCACGGTAACCGACTAAAAAAGTAGAATAGAACTCGTTCTGGGTAACCCACGGTGCGCAGTGTTTACACAGTGTAAACAAGAGAGTAAAAAGTAGAATAGAACACCGACGACTCTGGCCTGAAGCTAGAGATGCACAAGAGGCAAGGCTAGACTGGACCTAACGGGTCAACTGCTCACTACCACTAGGCAAAAGGTAAAAATAATAACCCAGAAAAGGAGGGAGTCATTTATTGAATTATATCTAATAATCCCCTCACATAATTATCTATTATCACAGAAAAGGAGGGACTCAAATTTAAGGAATTCATTTAATTCTTATCTAAATAAAGTAAAGATAAAAAATAGGTGTTCAAATAATAATATCTCTAATAAAATTAATTATGTTTAAACAGTGAGCGCTGCAAATATCTATATCTCTAAGTATCATAGATATCAGCTATATTAGGAAATAATTCCCTAGCGCTGCGTATATCCCTATGTAAATTCTTGCATTTATCTCCTCTGACTAAATTAATTTTAAGTTTAAATTTAAGTTTAATAAAAGTATGAAGTTAAGAATATTATAAAATAATAGGGGCTAACACCCTACCTTTATAAAAACAAAACCTTTTCTCTAGCTTCCTCTGTCTTCTAGAATAGAACTCTTTCTGGGTAACCCAGGGTAACCCACGGTGCGCAGTGTTTACACTGGGTAACCCACGGTGCGCAATTGTGTAAACAAGAGAGTCGGTAACCGACAAGAGAGTACAAAAGTAGAATAGAACAGCGACGATTGCTTTTCATTTCTTATTTTGATTATCAGAATTAGCTAAAAACAACAACATTAACATTAAAAAACAAAAAACAAAAAAACAACAAAAGTAAACAGTTTAAAAAGTAAAATTATTTTAGTTGATTCACTTAATCTTTTAAATACTAGCTAGGCTCTATTAGGTGAAGACTCTCAGCTGGTTGTTACTAAAATAAAGGTATATTTCCTTATCTATTTGTATGTAATATGTAATATGTAATATGTAATATGTAATATGTAATATGTAAAAAATAAAAATAATTTAAATTATCATGGTTTAACTCCGGATATTAAGTATTATCCCCCAAACATAGATAAAAATTTTATATGAGTCTACCTATAAAAAAGAATGGAATTTGAAAGAAGAAACTTTAGCTTATTTGTCTAAAGATTTGTTGTCATTATTATAAATATTAGATATATTTCAAACTAATTTATTTTTAGATCATTACTTAGAGATGACCGAGGCTTTAACTATTTCTAGTTTAGCCAAAAATAAGTTCTTTAAATATTATTATTTAAAAAAAAGATTCTAAAATCCCTTTAATAAATTCAAACAAGTTATATAATTTTATTTATGCAGGATATTACGGAGGAATTACAGAGGTATATAAACCTTACGGGATAAATTTAAAATATTATGACGTTAATTCTTTATATCCTTATAATGCTCTTAAACCTATGCCAAGTACTGATTGTTATTTTATTGAAAGTTTTACGGAACAAGGTTTAGATCTGGATAATTTATTTGGAATATTTCAGGCGGAAGTTATCACCAACAATTTGTATCTAGGATTGTTGCCTATTAAAACTAAATTGGGATTAATATTACCTAATGGAACTTCTGAGGGTACCAGAACATCAGTAGAATTACAATATTCCAAAAAACAAGGTTATAATATTAAAGTTCTTAAAGGTTATCAATTTAACAAAGTTGAGAATGTTTTTGATAACTACGTTAATGAATTATCATTACAAAAAGATCAGCTTAAAGGTAGTCAACGACAAATTGTAAAAAGTTTGTTAAATAATCTGTTAGGTGGATTTGCAATTAACTTTGTTAAACCTATTACTCAAATTGTTAAAAATAAAGAGAGATTAAATTATATTATATTATATTATATTATATTTTAGCAACTAGAGAAGTAAAATCTTACAAAGTAATAAATGAAGATAATACAATAGTCTCTTATGTACCTGTAATAGATAAACAAATTTGTGAATCCCAGAACTTAAATGACCAAAAAGTTATTTTTAATGAAAGCAATAAAATATATAAAAATATAATGGAAAATATCAATTTATTTCAAGAGACTTCTATTATTATATAGGCTTTTAATACTACTGACGCCCTAATTCAGATGCATGAGGTTAAAATAGAAACTCTACGTAGAGGTGGCTCTATATACTATTAAGATACTGATTATTTAGTGATAATCACAGTGATAATCACAGTGATAATCACAGTGATAATCACAGTGATAATCACAGTGATAATCACAGTGATAATCACAGTGATAATCACAGTGACAGATATTTCTTTAGAAGAAATTCTACCGGATAAATTTGGTTCAAAGTTAGGTCAATTAAAGTATGAATATTAAATTAAAGAGGCTTATTTCATATCTAATAAAACCTATTGTTTAGAACTAATGAATGGAGAAGTTATTATCAAAGCCAAAGGTGTAAATTCTGATTCATTGACGAAAGAAGATTTTAAGAAAATGTATCTAGATTCCCAAAATGCTTTAGTGTCAAAAACTGTTTCAGTTACTGATTATAGTAGAGGATCTGTTTTAATAGATACCAAAAATGTTATTATAAAATGGGATAGTTTCAACAAAAGATCTAAAATAATTAATCCTTCAAGTAAACTATGAGTATATACTAAGCCATTGTATACTAATAACTTGGAACAAAGGTTGACTATATTACAACCTAAAAACATTATCAAGTACTGTTGCAAATAAATATTTGTACGCAATATAAAATGAGTAAATACTCTTTATTTTAATTCTCTAAGCACCTATCATGGGTTCTGATTAAACGCAATTATAAAAAACTACCCAAAGCAAAACTCCAGTGTTCAATTTCTTATTTATTTTTTGTTTTTTGTTTTTTTAATAAAAAATAATTAGTTTTTATTTTAATATAATAAAACTTAATAATAAGTGACGCATCCTACCATTCAGCTAAAGCTTAAAACAAAAATTAGCCCAGAAAAACAAATAACTAAATTTAGCAGAAAAAACAAAAAACAAAAAACATATCTTTAGTTATGTTTGTTTTCAGGGCCTGCTAGCTTAGGCCGAGGGCAAAAAAAGAACACAGAGAGGCAAGGCAAATTTTACTTTGTGTGTTTTGTCTGTTTAGTCTACCATTAGCGAATAAAGAAATCGAACCGTCTGCTGGATATATTTATATCTTTAGATCTAAGCTGTCTGGAAAACAGACCAGCGTGGAAAGTTGTAGAGATCTGTTTTCCTCAGCTGGAGAGCTGTAGCCTGCTAACGTTCTTTCAGTCAGCTTTACGGCCTTGCTAATTTCACCGTACGGTTGGTCCGGATTGACTAAAGCCGTTGATTTAAGGGGTATTAGATTAAATAATACTGTTAGATTTGGTAAACCCTGTGGTAATAAGGTAGACCCTATTAAGAAATCCACTATCACCACGTACGAAAAAATAACCCACTAAACAAAAATTCTGTTTCCGGAGTTAGAGTGCGCCAGCGAGAGTATGTTTTTTAATCTCCACTATAAAAGTCGGCAAAAAATAGTAAAGGTTATACTCCCCTCCTTTCCTTTGAGAATTTTAGGTCTTGTTTTTTTTTTTGTTTTTTTTTTTAGCATAAAGTTCAAGGCTTTATAAGATAGTTAAAAGTAATTAATTTTTCTTTTGCTGCTATATTCCTTCTCCTTGTATTTCTAACACTAGAGCGTGTCAGGATTAATCGATAATACTACGATTAGTACTCCCCCCACCTATTTGTTTTGTGTTTGTTTGTGGGTTGTTTTTGTGGTTTTGTTGCTCTCTTGTCGGTTACCGACTCTCGCTTGCGCACCGTGGGTTACCCAGTGTAAACACTGCGCTCTTTCTCGGTAACCGAGTACAAAAGTAGAATAGAACACCGACGACTCTGGCCTCTCTTGCCCTGTCTGGGTAACCCACGCTAACCGAGTAAAAAAGTAGAATAGAACACCGACGACTCTTGCTCGGTTACCGAGAACCTAAGAGCAAAGGTTTTATTCTTATAATAAAAAAATAAGTGTTCTAACGAAAGAAATGACAAGCAATCGTCGGTAACCGAGTTCTAACGAAAGAGGAAGCTAAGAGAAAAGGTCAGAATACAAAGAGCAAATGTTCTAAAAGTAAGAATACAAAAACAAAAAACAAAAAAAAAACAAAAGGGTTGTGTATATTAACTTAAATAATATTTTTAATTTAGAGGAGATTTATTTATCTGTTTATTGGAGAGGGTTTTTAATGTGTTTTAATTTATTAATTTTTATGTCTTAATTTTAATAATATATATAGAAGAACTAAGTTTTGATTCCTGAGTAAACAAATAAGAAAGAAAAAAATACCATTAATATTAAACAAATTAAACATAAAAAAGCTTCGACAGAGACATATAATAAAGTACTTTTTTTATAATAATTAATAAATTTACCTAATCGGGGGTATTTATTTTCATAATTTCCCTTTTGTATTAAAATATATGTTATCAGATACCCGATTACATTTAGAAAGCATATTAAAGCAATCAGGCTTAATAATAAAAAACCATAAGATACTTGCGTGAAATTAGAGGCGGCGTCATCAACATTTAGATTGAACTGAGATAGAATAAAGCCAAATAAAGAAAAAGAGTGTCTTATTTTATTTTTTTTGAATTTAAATAGGGTTTTCATTAAAATAACTTGATTACTTAGATGCTGTATTACTATCGGAATCCGACTCATTTGTTTTGTTTGTTTCATTATCTTTTTTATCTTCATTTTGTTTATCTTTATCTGCGTCTTTATCTTTATTTTTGTCTTTGTCTTTGTCTTTATCGTCATCGTCATTAGAATCGGATCCGCCGCCATGGTTCTTATATAAATTACTGCTACCGGCCACTATCACTACAAATTTTGCTGCAGTATCTAAAATTTTACCTGCTCTACCAGAAAAAGAGATTAAAGGTATTGTAATTGTAATTAAACCAAAGCATCAAAAAACTAACAAAATTGAACTAGCTAAATAAATAGATAAATTAACCAAATCATGTAAATTAAAATTAGTTAGTGGAGATAAATAACTCAAAAAATAAAAGACCTCAGAAGTAAGTACTCCTAACTGGTCAAAAATAAAATTGCAATGGCTAAATATAGAGATAAAAAATCCTGAGATGCTATTGAAGTCATTAAAAATAGAAATAGTATTAAAGGTTAAAGAAAGGTTCATGTTCATGTTGTTATAAAATTGTATTCAATTTTCATTGTTGTTTCCTGTAATAATTTGACTAATATTTTCACTTGGTAAAGAGGTTTCACCAATATTTGTTACCAATTCATCAAAATTAATATCATTTCACATAGACATAGAATTTAATTTTTTTTTCTGTAACTTACTCGATACAGAAAAATATTTAAATTTATCTATATTATTTTTATTTACAATCAAATTAGATTTAACAAATAATAACATCATACCACCTTTTTTCATATCTAAATGTATATCAATATAAGCATCTATATTATTACTTAACTCAACATTAGCATATATTAAAATCAAAACATAAAATACTATGAAGATTACATTTATAATTATTAAACTGTATAAATATTTTACACCTATTTTTTCTATAATTTCTTTATATTTTTCATATTTTTTTGCTGTTTTTGGACCTAATAATTTATTTATAAAATTTAAACCAGATGAAACATATAATTTATGTAATCAGATTAAAATTATAATTATCATATGAATTATAATCAGTAAACCAAGAATAATCTCACAATTTAATATTATTTGTATTGGACTTAACTCTTCTTCTAAAATAGAAGGTATGTAAGCATCAACCCCTGTATTAGCACTTGAATTAGAACCAACACCACTGCTTACTACCTCTGCCTTTTTACTACTGGGTTTAACAACATTTTTACCTAATGTACTTGCAGCTGTAATTCCGAATGCCCCAGCCACAGCTGTACCGACCCCTATTACAGCTTTGTGAACAGGAGGCAAATTACTTGTACCTTTTATAATTGAAACACCCAACTTTGCTCCTCCTAACCCACCTACAACAGCGGGTAGAGCATTACTTATACCTTCTATTGCTCCTTCCACGGCTTCTTTAATCATTCCTTTATCTACACTACCTGATATATTATAAGATTTATCTTCACTACTTTCTTTGTTCTTACCTTTATCCATATTCTTATCCATATTCTTATCAGAATTTGTATCCGAATTTGTATTAGATTTTGTATTAGAATTTGTATTAGAATTACTACTATTATTGTCCACGTCATCTGTACCCTCACAATAAATAGTATTAAATGAACCTGATCCTAAACTTATTCCAAACATAATTAAGATATAACCAATCAATTTTATAAATCATTTAAATTTACTCATCCCCATAATATTCTTCATACTATCTTTTATACCCTTTATATTCTTATTACCCTCTCCCCTTATCATATTACCAATAAAAGTAATAAAAAATGTAATAATAAATGATAGTAACATTTTCTCCCACCACATACACTCAGTCCCTCATCTAAAAAACATACAAGCAGCTCCACCTACAATGCCCCATAGAAATGATCCACTATTACCTTTAGTCTTTTCTGCTGCCTCCTTTTCTAATTTATTTTTTAGTAGTTCGTTCTTAATTGTAATTATAGCACTCAAATTAGCAGCTGCAGCACTAAAATAATACAATCATCTTTTTGGGTCTTTACC
>Ga0193702_1000009_pt1 | contig 99691 bp, 98 predicted proteins | sample U3a1metaG_FD_143060 | JGI IMG/M metagenome (GOLD analysis project Ga0193702, IMG submission 143060) | Soil microbial communities from a riparian zone of the East river system, Colorado, United States - U3a1 | ecosystem: Environmental > Terrestrial > Soil > Riparian zone | place: USA: East River... | reverse complement strand
ACCATGTCCCAGTTAAAGGCCAGTTTTAAATGCACCGAAGCTTTACCCGGCCCAACATGATAGGTTATAGGCAACCCGCCGCGCCAATCGGCAGGTGCAACCGGGCCGTCCAATGCAGCCAGCAAAGGCTTGGCATCATGGTAGCTTATAGGCAGTACAGGTATTTTTAATATCGTAGTAGCTTCCTGGCGGGATAAACGTTTGGCATCTTTGGTAGCGCCAATACCGGGAGTAAGCGGATCGCCGGGGTAAAGCACCATATCCATTACCGAACCGCGCTGAACGCCATATTCGTTTTTATAAGCGCCTTTAGGGTACACATCGCCCTGCGCATAACCATCATCTGCCGGGTCCGAGTAAATGATACAACCAATTGCGCCGTGCTCATAAGCCACCTTAGGCTTAATGCCCCGCCACGATTTACCGTATTTGGCAATCACAATTTTGCCCTTTGCATCAATGCCCATATCGGCCAGCTTATCATAATCTTCGGGCAGGCCATAGTTTACAAACACCAGTTTGCCTTTCACATCGCCATCGGCGCTCCAGGCGTTATAGGTAGGTAATTGCCCCGCCTGTCCCGATGTCGGGTCTTCCTTAACAGGCAACTCTTTTAATAAAGCCGTATATTTTGTCGGGCCGGTCATTTCCAGTAATCGAAACTTCGGGGTCGGCATCAGCACCTGGTAGGTTTGCAGGTGCGCGTCAAGCCCAAAGCTTTTAAACTTTGCCAGTATCTTTTCGGCCACCGCTTTACTGCCCGGCGAACCCAAATTATGCGGATACGCCGATAATTCCTTTAATGTTGTGCCAATATGCGGCGCACTCAATGATGCGTCAAACTGCTGCTCTAACTGTAATTGTTTGGCTGCCGATACATCATTAAAACCGGTAATGGATTTCTGTTGTGCATTTGCGCCAACAGCTAATGCCAATAAAATAAGGGTAAATGTTTTTTTCATTTTTGCGGGGATATTGTGATGGATGAAATTAGTTAATATATCTGCTATTTGCAAGGCGGCGGCATTGGTTAGCAGTTTTAAGTGCGCAGTTTGCAGCAATATTTTATACATTGTCAAAAAAACAGTAAACGAAAAACGGCCAACTGCAAACTGAATTACTACTTTAGCGTTATCCTAACTGCATGAAACATATTCATTATTATCTATTGCTGATTTCCGTAGCTGCTTTGGCAGCCTGTTCACCGAAAGTAGTTCCCGTTAAAGTTGTAGCTCCCGACAGCGGCAAAATTAGGCCTATAGTGGTTATTGATCCCAACGCCAGGCCTGTTCCCCCAAAACCTTACGCCAAAACAGACAGCGTTTATACCGCAAAAACAGACTCGTTGATCGGCCTTGCTAAAAGGCAACAGCCGGTAATGCTTTTTGACAGTACAGGAACAGCTATACCATCCAACTTTATTGGCACGGTAAACTTCGGCATCCGCAAACCTAATTATGTCATCATCCACTATACCGCGCAGGATTCTATACAGCAAACTATCAGAACGTTTACATTAACGGTAAGCCAAACCAGCGCGCATTACGTTATCGGCAAGGATGGCAAGATATTTCACATGGTGAATGATTACCTGCGTGCCAACCAGGCCGGCGTGGGCAAATGGGGCAGTGTAATTGATATGAACAGCTGTTCGTTAGGAATAGAGATCGATAATAATGGCACAGAACCTTTTACTGATGCCCAGATAAAGAGCCTGTTGATATTGTTAGAATACCTCAAAACGACTTACAATATTCCTGCCGCCAACTTCATTGGTCACCAGGATTTTGCACCAAAACGCAAACCCGATCCGGGACCTTTGTTCCCGTGGAAGATATTAGCGCAGCATGGTTTCGGTTACTGGCCGGATGACCTGTTGGTAGAAATACCTCCGCCAACCTTCGACCCAATTATAGCCCTGCGCCTGATTGGTTACGATACTTCCGACCAAAATGCCGCAATAGTAGCTTTTAAACGCCATTTTGTACAAACAGACATTACCCCGCAATTAACCCCGCAGGATTTGATGGTGTTGTATAATATAGGGAAAAAGTATTAGGTCAGTTCGCAGTTATGAGTTTGCAGTAAGCAGTTGGGCTTAGTATAATGTTTGACTGTAAACTGCCCACTGGAAACTGCAAACTATTTCTTCACCCACCCATCCTTCAAAGTCACCGTCCTGTTAAACACCAACCTATCTGCCGTTGAGTGTTTATCCAAAGTGAAATATCCTTTGCGTATAAACTGGTAGCCTTTTCCCACTTCGGCATTAGCTAAATCCGGTTCGATATAAGCATTAATGATCTTCAAGCTTTCAGGATTCAGATAGTCTTTAAAATCACCGTCCTCGTTTGATGGGTCTTCCACTTTAAACAAACGATCATACAAACGTACCTCGGCGGTTTTGGCATGTGGTACACTTACCCAATGGATAGTTCCTTTTACATGTATCCCGCTGGTATCATTGCCTGATAGTGTATTGTCGATGTAAGTACAATATATCTCGGTTACATTGCCTTCGGCATCCTTTTTAAAATCTTCGCACTTAACAATGTAAGCGTTCTTTAAGCGCACCATTAGCCCCACACCCAAGCGGAAGAACTTTTTAGGCGGCTCTTCCATAAAATCCTCGCGTTCTATCCAAAGCTCATTACTGAACGGGATATCCCTGCCGCCATCGCCACCCTCAACTTCGGGGTTATTTTCGCCGTGCATGGTTTCGGTTTTATCTGCCGGATAGTTGGTGATGATCATTTTAATAGGATCCAGCACCGCCATGCGCCGCCATGCAGTTTTATTCAAATCCTCGCGGATACAAAATTCCAGCAGGCCAACATCTATCATATTCTCCCGTTTGGCAACGCCAATGCGCTCGCAAAACTCTCGGATGGATGCCGGGGTGTATCCCCTGCGCCGCAAACCGCTGATGGTAGTCATGCGCGGATCGTCCCAACCCTCTACATGGTTCTCATTTACTAATTGTACCAATTTGCGCTTGCTCATTACCGTATAGGTCATGTTCAAACGGGCCATCTCGTATTGTTTGGACGGAAACAAGTTCAATTCCTCAATAAATAGGTCATACAGCGGCCGGTGCGAGACAAACTCAAGCGTACAAATAGAATGGGTTATCTCCTCAATAGCGTCCGATTGTCCATGCGCGAAATCATACATCGGGTAAATGCACCATTTATCGCCTGTGCGGTGATGGTGCGCGTGTTTAATGCGGTACATCAACGGGTCGCGCAGCAGCATATTGGGCGATGCAAGGTCTATCCTGGCACGCAGCACCTTAGCGCCATCAGGATATTTACCGGCTTTCATATCCGCAAACAATTGCAGGTTTTCTTCTACGCTACGATTGCGGTATTCGTTAGGTGTGCCTGGTTCGGTTGGCGTGCCCTTTTGCGCGGCAATTTCCTCGGCACTGCTGTCATCCACATAAGCCAGTCCTTTTTTTATCAGTATTATCGCGAAATCATACAACTTATCAAAATAATCAGAAGCGTATAATTCTTCCGCCCAATCAAAGCCCAGCCATTTTACATCTTCTTTTATACTGTCAACATATTCCGTTTCCTCTTTAGTAGGATTGGTGTCGTCAAAGCGCAGGTTGGTTTTGCCGTTATATTTTTGCGCCAGCCCAAAATTAAGGCAAATAGATTTAGCATGGCCAATATGCAAATAACCATTAGGCTCGGGCGGGAAACGGGTAAGCACCCGGCCGCCATTCTTGTTGGCGCTTATATCTTCTTCAACAATCTCTTCAATAAAATTTAATGATCTTTCTTCGCTCATGATGTTTTTGGCAATAGCGCAAAAGTAATAAATTTTTTACCCCCTCCCGGCCTCCCCCTAAAAATAGGGGAGGTGCGGTCATGTTGTGATTCCTGTTTGTATATTAGTTTTAAAAAAGCAAGGCCGGTGCGATACCTTCCCCTAACATTAGGGGAAGGAGGAGGTTAGGGTAAAACAAAGCGATTGGAAAATGATAGTTTACCTGTCGCCATTTTACCCCCTCCCGGCCTCCCCCTAAAATTAGGGGGAGGTGCTATCATTTTGTGAAAGATGTATATATTAGTGTAAAAAAAGTGCCGGCCTCGTGCGATACCTTCCCCTAACATTAGGGGAAGGAGGAGGATGGGGTAAAACGAAGCGATTGGAAAATCTACACAAATGAACAAGATAACCGAGTTCTGCCGGCATCTCCGCAATAACGCAACTCCCGCTGAAAAGATATTATGGGAAGAAATAAGAAAACGCAATATCAGTGGTGAAAAGTTCTTAAGGCAGTTCCCAATATTTGTCATTCAGGATTTAGGGCGAAAGGCATATTATATTGCTGATTTTTATTGTGCGGCACACAAGCTGGTAATTGAAGTTGACGGACCTATCCATCTATTTAAAAAAGAATATGACGAGAATAGAGACATTGCTATGCGCGAATGGGGTTTCTCTATCTTGCGGTTTACAAATGACGAAGTGATTAATAATTTGGATAATGTGGTCAATCAAATTGATATTCACATCACCTCAGACAAAAAAGAAAGGCCGCGTGCGATACCTTCCCCTAACATTAGGGGAAGGAGAAGGATGGGGTAAAACGAAGCGATAGGAAAATGATAGTTTACCTGTCTCTCTTTTTTACCCCCTCCCGGCCTCCCCCTAAAATTAGGGGGAGGTGCGGTCATGTTATGATTACTGTTTGTATATTAGTTTTAAAAAAACAAGGCCAGTGCGATACCTTCCCCTAAAATTAGGGGAAGGAGGAGGTTAGGGTAAAACCAAGCGACAAGGCAAAAGCTACACAAGAAAAACCTTTTTACAAAACATTCGCAGAGTTTTTTAGCTTTGAATAATTTATGAGCCAACCCTTTAACCGCCCCATACGTGTATTAGTTGCCAAAGTTGGCCTTGACGGGCACGACCGCGGAGCGAGAATTATTGCTACCTCGCTACGCGATGCCGGCATGGAGGTGATCTATACCGGCCTGCGCCAAACCCCCGAAATGGTGGTTAATACCGCCCTGCAGGAGGATGTAGACGCCATCGGTATTTCCATACTATCAGGGGCTCACATGACCGTTTTCCCAAAGATCATTAATCTCATCAGAGAGAAAAAAATGGATGATGTGCTGGTTACCGGTGGTGGTATTATACCCGAAGAAGACATGGTGGCATTAAAAAAACTGGGCGTGGGCGAACTTTTCCCGCCGGGCACCAGTACGCAGGATATTGTTAAATACATTACCGGTTGGGTTCATGAGCACCGTAATTTTTAATTTTATACCATGGACTATCAAAATCTGCTTATCGAGGGTAAAGAACGCATCCAATATATCGTCATTAACCGCGAAGCAAAGCTTAACGCGTTAAATAAAGCTACCCTTGCCGAACTTCATGAGGCATTAACGACTGCTTTTGGTGATAAAAATATTGGCGGAATAATCATTACCGGTGCCGGGTCAAAAGCTTTTGTAGCTGGGGCAGATATTGCCGAGTTTGCAGACCTTGATATTGAAGGAGGAAAAAACTTATCAAAAGAAGGCCATACCAAAGTTTTTGACCTGATAGCGAACGGGAACAAACCCGTTATTGCTGCTATTAATGGTTTTGCTTTAGGCGGGGGATTAGAGCTGGCGATGGCCTGTCATATCCGTATTGCATCCGAAACCGCAAAAATGGGATTGCCCGAAGTTTCCCTGGGATTAATACCAGGATATGGCGGCACACAGCGCCTTACCGCATTGGTTGGTAAGGGCAAGGCATTGGAAATGATCATGACCGCCGATATGATAACCGCTGCCGAGGCATACCAGTTTGGATTGGTTAACCACGTGGTAAGCGCGGAAAACCTGTTGGCAAAAACCGAAGAGATACTACAAAAAATATTATTACGCGCTCCGCTGGCAATAGCAGCAGCCATAAAAACGGTAAATGCATCGACCCAAAAAGATGTGAATGGTTTCGAAATCGAAATTGAAGCGTTTGGAAAATGTTTCGGAACCGCTGATTTTAAAGAAGGTGTAGCGGCTTTTCTGCAAAAACGGAAGCCGGAATTCAAAGGAAAATAACCCGTATTTTACATTGCCCTGACCAAAAACCACAAACGGTCAAAAATTAAATTATTGTTAATCAATCAATTGATTAATCGTGACATTTAGATGAAAAAATCTGCTTGAATTGTTATGTTACTTTGTTCCGTGTTTAAACAAAACGAATAAAAAAACACAACAATAGTCATGAAAAATACATTTAAATTTTCAGCCTTAGTTGCAGCCTTTGCTGCAATTACATTAAGTGCATCAGCACAAACAACCAAACCTGGTGCAGGTTCAACAACATCAAATGGTGTACGTTTCAGCATCGGTGTAGATGCCGGCATACCTACGGGTAATTTATCAAACAACTATAACTGGAACCTTGGCGGTTCTGTACAGGCGGATATCCCGGTAGCCAGCCAGTTATTTGTAACCGTTAACGCGGGTTATGATAACATCTTTGGCAAAAAGAATATCAGCGGTACAACCTTGTCGGCAACAGACATCCAGTTGTTACCTGTTAAAGCTGGTTTAAAATTCTTCCCGGTAAGCAATTTTTACATACAGGGAGAAGCCGGTGCAGGGTTTGCGTTAAATAAAGCCGATGTTGGTTTTACTAATGCAGCAGCATTTATTTATGCGCCACAAATTGGCTACCAGTTCCATGTTGGCGGTAGCAGCGTAATTGACGCAGGTGTGCGTTACGAAGGAAGCACAAAATACAATAGCGCGGTTACTAATAGTACCGTTAACTTTGTTGCTTTGCGCTTAGCTTATGGATTTTAATTCAATTTTACGCGTACAAAAGAGGGCCATCCATTAGGGTGGCCCTCTTTTTTTTGATGCAGACACCAAGAGTAAATCAAATTGAGTATAATTGCGGCTTTTAATGCCATATACTGTTAATTTTAGTTAAATATTCCGAAAAAATAAATCAGGATATTAGCTTTGGCAGTAATCGGGATTATTTACAGCAAAAACACAAGTATTATACGTTGTTAATCCGTTATGCGTTTAACACTTTATTCTAACCATAAAACATGAAAGCTATTTTTTACAAGCTAATTTGCCTGGTATTATTTTTAAATTCCTTTTTAACTGTTTCGGCGCAGACCCAGGCTGTGCCCGATACCATGCGTTTAGCTTTGGGAATTGATGGTGGATTACCTGTGGGCAATATAGGTGGGCGGTACGTTGCTATGGCAGGCGCATCTATACGCTTTGATTATCCTGTCGGAAAAAAATCTTACGTTACGGCAAGTATAGGATATAATAACTTTTATTTAGGGAACGGCTCTGTTACAACCCAGCAAGCTATATTAAACGTACCTGTACCCATGCTGCAAACTGTGCCGCTAAAATTGGGCATTAAATATTTTTTAATAAAAGGATTTTATGTGCAGGCAGAAGCGGGCGAAACATTGATAGCTAATAAATTTGCAGAGTATGCAACCAATAGCTATGCCTTCACTTACTCGCCGCAAATTGGTATCCTGTTTAAATTAAAAAAACCGCACAATTATATTGATGTAGGGGTTCGTTACGAGGGCGTTTCAAGCTTTTATAACGATAAGGATAAATACAATTTCTGGGCAGCACACATTTCTTATGCCTTTAACCTATAATTACAAAAAGGGGTAGCGGTTAAATAACTTTTAAATTTTATAAAATTTAGCATTTTTGTGTAACTTAACGGTCTGATACATTTACCTAGTTATGTTACGCTGATATGAAAAAAATACTCATCATAGATGATGAAGTTAATATTGCGATATTACTTTCTAAGTTTTTAACACGCAAAGGATTTGATGTAAGTACCGCTTCGAGTGGCACAGGCGGCCTGGAACTACTTAAAACCGGCGAATTCAACCTTGTATTATGTGACTTCAGGCTGGAAGATACGGACGGCCGCGAAATGCTTAAACAAATAAAAAAGCATTACCCCCAAACAGGCGTTATCATAATCACCGGCTACTCAGACATTAAAATGGCTGTCGAGCTGATAAAAATGGGCGCTTATGATTATATCACCAAGCCCCTTTATCCGGATGAAATATTAAACACCATTACCAAGGCCATGGAAACGCACCATGCCCTGATTGACGGCAATGACAACGCGGTTGTGAATAATGGCCCGGTGGGCCGCAAACAGCAGGGTACTTCCGGAATGGTAACCGGCACAAGCAAGGCCTCAAAGGATCTTTTACGCCAGATAGAATTAGTGGCCCCCACAAATTACAGTGTAATTATTTTAGGCGAAAGCGGAACAGGTAAAGAAGAAGCGGCAAAAAGCATTCACCTTAACAGCCCCCGGCATAACCAGCCATTTGTAGCTATGGATTGTGGGTCGTTAACAAAAGAATTGGGCGCAAGCGAGTTTTTTGGCCACGAAAAGGGCTCATTTACCGGCGCTTTTGCAACCAAAATAGGCCACTTTGAAATGGCAAACGGCGGCACTTTATTTTTAGACGAGGTTGGAAATTTATCTTATGAGATACAGGCCGCCCTGTTAAGGACCGTGCAGGAAAGAAAAGTAAAACGCATTGGCAGCACCAAAGAGATAGACCTGGATGTACGCATTATTATAGCTACTAACGAAAACCTGCAGGAAAGTATACAAAAGGGAAGATTTAGGGAAGACCTGTATCACCGCTTTAACGAGTTTAGTATATACATGCCGCCGTTGCGCGAGCGTGGAAATGACATTATGTTGCTGGCCGAGCATTTCTTGCGGATGTCGAACCAGGAGTTGGATAGAAAAGTAACCAGTTTCTCACCTGCCGTTATTGAATGTTTTATGAATTACCGCTGGCCGGGAAATATCCGCGAATTAAAAAACATAATCCGCCGCGCCGCGTTAATAACCGAGGGTAACGAGATACCGATCAAAGCCATCCCGCTCGAAATTTCAAACTACAGGCCAGCATCGTTTGATTATACAAGCCCGGTTGAAACACCCGAAACAAAAGAACCGCGGCACGACCTTAAAAATGCAGCCATGGAAGCCGAATACGATACCATACTAAGGGTATTAAAAGAAGTAAGCTATAACAAAACCAGGGCTGCCGAGATATTAAACATTGACCGCAAAACACTTTATAATAAAATGAAGGCGATCAACCTTAAATAAAAAGATGAATCCAGAACACAAGGGTATTGATGCCGGGACATTTCGTGTGATTAAGCACGACATAAAAAATCAACTTTCAAACATAAATTTACTGTTAGACCAGCTAAAGCATGAAATGCAAAATGCGCCGGCAGATCAACTGGACTATATGGAAATGCTTACGCTTAGCATAGCAAAAATTGATACCATCCTAAAAAGCACCGATTAGCAATAACACACCCTGCTCAAAAACTTTTTGGCGTTTTTTTGTTTATACATTACATAAAAACAGCCCATGTCCATTTTTGATTATAAGCAGCGTAATAACATCATATTGGTTAGCATCATTATATTGGGATGCTTTTTATTATATGCGCTAAGTGGCTTGTTTAGTTCAATATTGGGCGCTATTATACTCTTTACGTTATTCCGCCCCTTTTACCTGTACCTCGCCGAAAAAAAACAGTGGAACAAGAACCTTGTCGCACTGCTCATCATATTCCTTTCGCTTATTGTTATTATTTTGCCCTTTTTAGCATTAAGCTTTATGGTTATCGGTAAAATATCAGACCTTAATCTCAACGCTTTAACCCTGCATACGTGGCAAATAAAGATCGATGCTATAGCGGGTTCTACGTTTAAACAACCCCATTTTTTTGAAAACACCATAAGCAAATTAGGCACCTACGCTACCGATCTATTCCCATCACTATTGGGCAGTGCGGCAAGCATTATTTTAACCCTGTTGGTGCTGTATTTCCTGCTGTTTTTTATGTTTACCCAGATACGCGAGTTCGAGGCAGGATTATTAAGATACGCGCCGTTTCGCGAACAGTATGCCTTAAAATTTGCCGAGGCGTTACGTAATTGCACTTATTCTAATGTATTGGGGCAGGGCATTATTGCCGTTACCCAGGGGATATTATTAGCCAACGGTTTTTGGATATTTGGCATACCCGACCCTATATTTTGGGGAGTAATAGGCACTTTCATTTCGTTTTTACCGGTAGTGGGCGCCCCAACGCTTTGTATACCGGCAAGTATAGTGCTATTTGCCGATGACCATACCGTAAAGGGCATTTTATTATTAGCCTATGGTTTAATATTCATAGGCAATGTGGATAACGTATTAAGGATGATCATTAACCGCCGTATAGCCAATACCCACCCCATTATATCGGTAATAGGCGTATTTATTGGTTTGCCGCTTTTTGGGATATTAGGATTGGTTTTTGGTCCGTTATTATTATCCTATTTTTTGTTGCTTGTAGAAATATATGAAACCAACCGCCTGGCCGCCGACAGGTTGGAACGGATAAGAAGCGCACCGGAGGTGACCTGACGGCGTATGTTTTTACAAACAGCCATTAAAGCAATTGTCACTAAAAATTAAATAAAAAGAGTTAAAAACAGATAAATAGTGTTATTAGTTATATTTGGCAGGATATTTAGTCGTTATAGTAATAATTTGTTCAACTTAAAATTTATACCAATATGAAAGATAACTCAAAAATTGTTGTTGCCTTACTGGCAGGATTGGCTGCAGGGGCTGCATTAGGGATATTGTTTGCACCTGATAAGGGCAATGAAACACGCGACAAGCTTGCCGAATCATTAAAAAATCTTGGCGATTCGATAAGAGAAACCGCTGCTACAGAAATTGACAACCTGGTGGGGATGAAGGACAAGATCGTAGGCAACATCAAAACAAAGATCAAAGGCGCCGAAGAAGAATACCAGGACGACCTGGAGCACGCGTAGATTAGTTAATAGTCATTGGTCATCAGTCATTTGTTGACTATTCATTAATGGCTGAGGACTACTGACCAATGACTATTGACCAATGACCAAAAAAATGGAAGAAGCCAAAAAGGAAACACAACCACCGTTAATTGACCAGCTTACTGCGTACGCGGAAACCCGCATCAAGCTGGCTAAGTATAAAGCTATTGATGGCGGGTCGTCGGTTATAGCAAGCATTATAGCCGACCTGGTTGTTGTTATTAGTATGGTATTGGCGTTCTTGTTTGCCAGCTTTACCCTGGCGTTTTATTTATCGCAGGTGCTTAAATCATACTGGCAGGGTTTTGGTTGTGTTACGCTTATCTACTTAGCTATCGCTATCGTAATTAAAATTAATAAAAAAGGGTTTGAAAGGCCGATAGCCAACGGGTTTATCCAAAAGTTCTTTAAAAACTAAACAATGGAATATTTACCAATAAGAAACAGCAGGGATTTAAAGGCCGAAATATTCCGTTTGGAAGAAGTAGCAAAATACCAGGGCGAGACCATCAGGGAGCACTTTAACACACCGGGCGCTGTTTTTTCCACCCTGTTTTCCATGCTTTGGAACCCGCTGGATGCAGAAGATAAAAAAGGCGGCGGCATTTTTAACCAGGACTTTTTAGGCCTGGTATCCCGCTTTGTTTTACCGCTGGCGTTAAATAAAACCATCTTCAGGAATTCTAATTTTTTAATAAAGGCGTTGGTGGGCCTGGTATCTCAAAAAGCATCTAATTATATAAGTGAAGATTCGGTAGGTAACGTTTGGCATAAGATCCGGGCAGCTTTTGACGAACATTCGGGCGGCATTATAAGCAAAGTGACCTCGATCTTCGAAACAAAAAAGCCAAAAAGATCAGCCAATCATCCTGCACATACTCCCGCGCAGCGCAATGTGCTAAAAACGGAGAGTTAACTCATTAAAAAAAGAATTTAAAACTGGCTGTCCCACACATACGGGACCTGGGTAAGTAATCGCCACGCGCGATCAAAAAGCAAAGGCCTGTGCGATACCTTCCCCTAAGGTTAGGGGAAGGAGGAGGTTGGGGTAAAACAAAGCGACAGGTGAGTAATCGCCACGGAAAACCCATAGAGCCGCAAATCAAATTCGTAAAATTTAGTGTCTTCTAACTACTTTTGCGCCCTTAAATGATAAAAAGTGGGAAAAGATAAAATAAGGCGCTTTGCAGAGATTGATACTTTTAGCAATGTTTTGCAAATGGATGCGGGCAAACCCTATAAAGGCGAATGGGCTTCTGTTTTTTTTAAAAACAACAACCCGGTAGTTTTAGAGTTGGCTTGCGGCAAAGGCGAATACACCGTAAACTTAGCGGTACTGTTCCCCGACAAAAATTTTATCGGGGTTGATTATAAAGGCAACCGCATTTGGCGCGGCGCCAAAACCGCGCTGGAAGATGGAGTAAACAATGTAGCTTTCCTGCGCATACAGATAGAGAACCTTATTGATTACTTTGCCCCCGGCGAGGTAGACGAAATATGGATCACCTTCCCCGATCCACAGCCCCAGCTAAGCCGCGAAAAAAAGCGCCTAACTTCTCCGCGCTTCATGAAAATGTATAAGAAGATATTAAGGCCCGGCGCTTATATCAATCTAAAAACTGATAATGACGGCTTCCATGCCTATACTGTTGAACAAATAGGCGAGCAGAAACTAAACCTGCATATACGTACCGAAGACCTCTATCATTCTGAACATGCCGACGAGGTTTTATCGATAAAAACCTATTACGAAAAGAAATATTTAAAGGATAATAAGAATATTAACTATCTTAAATTTTCTTTCTGATAAATAATGGAACCTAACTTTTACGATAGTGTTTATGAAGTGGCCCGGCTAATACCGGTTGGCCGCGTAACATCATACGGCGCTATAGCCAGCTATTTGGGCACCAAAGGCTCATCGCGCATGGTGGGCTACGCCATGCAGGCTTGTACCCACGCACAGCCACCTGTGCCTGCACATAGGGTAGTAAATCGCCAGGGTTTGCTAACCGCTAAGTTTCATTTTGGCGGAAACCGGATGCAGGAACTATTAGAAAGTGAGGGTGTAAAAGTAAAAGACGACCAGGTACAGGATTTTAAAACCGTGTTTTGGGACCCGAATGTTGAGTTGGCGCTGTAAATTAAACGATCTTTGTCCCCTTATAATCCGTAACCAGCCAGGTTACCAATACAGCGGCGCCAAAAACCGTGTAAAATAATTGTACGGCTTTATTATCCTTAAAAAGTGTGTAAGCCAATACGATCAATACCAAACCCACCACAAATTCAATTAAACCATGTATCGAAAAGGGTATCAGTTTAAATACCCCTCCGTTAAAGTCGGTTAAAATTGTTAGTAACAGATGGACGCCGCCAAGGGCATAGGTAAATGTAGCTACCAATCCTGTAAAACCAAAAATAGTCGGCGATGCTAAAAGGAATATTACAACCACGAAATCAATAATTCCGTGCAGTTTGGGCGAGATAAATTTCATAGTTAAGTTTAATTGTTTGTCGTAAGGTAAACAAAAACCTTACAAAAAAGATTCAATTAAAAACAACTATTTTTTTAGTTGTTTGTGGAAAAACAGTATATTTGGGTAATAAATCTAAATTTCCCGACAATGAAAAGAGCGTCTATTGCTTGTCTGTTACTTATCTTATTTGTAAAAACCGCCACGGCGCAAAGTGCAAGGGTAAACGTTGTTATTGTTAATGCCAAAGCTTTTTCAGGCAACATTTACCTGTTCGATCCTAATGCACCGTTCAATCCGGTAAAAAGAGGGGCTGCTTCTATCTCCCTGAATAAAGGCACCACTGGTTCTGGCACTATTGGCATTAAACAGCCGGGGCCTGTTAACCTGGACCTTATTTATTCTATCGAGGGCAAAGCAGCTAAGGATAATATTACTTATACCCTTTTTTTAACGCCCGGCGATGACCTGACGCTAAGGGTCGACCTCGGCAAAAAGACCAATAATATAACCGTTACCGGTAAGGGCAGCAACAATAACCAGCCGGACATTTTAGCATTGACGAACATTTTTTCTGGTAATGAATTTGCAGATGATAAAACACCCGCCCGTGCAATCGCGGTTATTGATAAACAACAAAAACTAAATAAAGACCTGCTAAATAATTACATAGCTAAGTATAAGCCGAGTGATGATTTTATTAAATTCAGCCAAATGAATGCCGTCTTCTATGCGCCTGTGAAATACTTTTTCATCAAAGCAAAAAATTTGGATCCCTCCCGTAATTACGGCCCGTGGCAAAAAGCACAAGACAGTTTATTTACCAATATTAAAAATAATGCGGTCGGGTTAACGCCTAAATTTAAGGACGAAGTGGTGGCGGCTATTCTAACCACCAATACGCCACAGATCAAGTTGAGGGGGCCGGCCAATCTAAACAATGATGCTGCTTTGGTAGCTTATAATTATACCTACCTGGTATCTTTTTTCACAGAGCGCGAAAATGAACGCCTTTGGATGGAAGAAAGTGCTAATCCTGCAGCATTTTATAAAGAGCTGTACCATACTTCTGTAACCAATGGAAAAAAACTTTATACCGATGAACAAAGAAGCTTGTTGAGGGAACACATTATTAACAGGTATTTCTCCGGAAAGACAGCCGAGTATCTATATTATGAGTGGCTTAAGGAAAACCTGTATAGAAGTAATTATAAAAACATTACTTTAATTTTCGACCGCTTTAAACAGAGATACCCCACCAGCAAATACATAGCAGAGTTTACCGGGCCAATTAACGAGATCGTTAAAAAACAAACCCAAGCCTTAAATGATAAAATGGTTTTTGTAGCAAATAACGGTACAAAACTAAATACGCTTAAAGATGTGCTGGCCCTAACAAAAGGCAAAACCGTTTTTGTAGATATGTGGGGCACCTGGTGCAGCCCATGCCGCGAAGAAATAGAAAAAGACAGTGGGCCGTTAAGGGCTTATTTTAAAGGTAAGGGGGTTGATTTTTTATACATAGCCAATCATGATGTAGCGCATGAAAAAGAATGGAAAAAGCTGATCGCATATTACCACATGGAAGGCCTGCACATTTTGGCCAATGATAAATTGGATAGGGATATTATGACAAAGGTTAAGTCGAGCGGTTACCCAACTTACTTTATTATTAAAAAAGACGGTACATTTCAGAAATCAAAAGCGCAATACCCTATTGACCTGCAGGCGCTTACAAAAGAATTGGAACTTGCATCAAGATAAAAACTCCAACAATTCTATCCTATTCCCAAACGGATCAAAAAACGAAAAGCGTTCGCGTCCGGGTATTAATGACTGGTTTTGGGTTTCAACGCCATTGGCTTCCAGGTATTTTCGGGCGGCTTTTACATCGGTCACTTCTAAAGCAAAGTGACGGGTATGGCGCGGTATGGCAGGTTCTACTCCTAAATGCAACTCAATGCCAACCATTGTAAACCAATAACCTTTATCGCCCAACGCGTCATCGGGCCTGGTTATTGGCTTTAAACCCATAACATCGGCATAAAAAGCGCGCGCTTCTTCCAGCCGGTCGGGCGGCACGCTGACATGGATGTGGTCAATCCGTTTATAGTTTATCATTATTCATGTTCGGCAAAGGTCAATACATAGTTGTTATGGTCAACAATAGAAAACTCCGTAGCGCCGTAGAAAGTGGTTTCCAAACCTTTAAGCACCGTTACCTTGTCTTTTATCTCGTCAAAAAAAGCTTTAATGTTTTTTAAGTTGATATACAACAATAGCGAAGCGCCGTTGCTGCGGCTGATCTCCGGCAAATCATCCGCCAGGCTTTCAAAAGTCTGGAACATAAACGTAACGCTGCCATTCACCATCATTACCCAAACAAAATCAGATCCCGTATCGGGCACGGTCATGGTTGTTTTAAATCCAAGGGTTTTATAAAACGCGATGGTTTCATTCATGTTTTTAACAAAAATGTTGAGGGCTAAGGTTTCCATATGTTTAAGGTTAAAGTAAAAAGGTCGTTTTAATAAGCGGATATAAAGGTAAAGATTTTTTATCTTTAAAAAACTAATTTTTTTAGCATAAATTTGGGCGAAAAACATTCAATAATTCTTTAATTCAATAACTCAATAATTAAGCTGTGGGAAAACTAATAGAAGACTTCGAAGCCTATCGTACCAAAATGAACGACAGGATAATGGAAACATCCAACACCAACATTAAACGCTTTTTCGCGCTGGACACCACCACCTACGCCGATGGCGCGCTGGATGTAAAAACCAAGGAAATGCTGGGCCTGGTAGCCAGTATGGTACTGCGTTGCGATGATTGCATTAAATACCATTTAGGCAAATGCCATGAAGCCGGCGTAAAGCACGATGAAATGAACGAGGTATTTATGATAGCCAATCTGGTTGGCGGGTCGATTGTAATACCGCATTACAGAAGGGCTGTTGAATATTGGGATGAATTGTGTTTGGAGTCTTAAGTCACCTTTAATTAAACTCTGTGCTCTCTGTGTAAACCCTCAGTGAACTCTGTGGTTAGATTAACCACGAAGTTCACCAAGGTAGCACAAAGACCACTAAGACAAAAAAGAAAACAATATGGAAAACACAAACTTAACACGCTGTAGTTGGTGCGGTAATGACCCATTATACATGCAGTATCACGACACGGAATGGGGCAAAACCATTCACGATGACGAAACCTTATTTGAGTTCCTCGTCCTTGAATCGGCACAGGCCGGGCTAAGTTGGATAACCATCCTGCGCCGCCGCGAAAATTACCGCAAGGCGTTTGCCGGTTTCGATGTACATAAAGTAGCCGCCTTTACCAACGAAGACGTAGAGCGCCTGATGCAGGATGCCGGCATTATCCGCAACCGCTTAAAAATACTGGCTACCATTACCAATGCGCAGCATTTTATTGAAGTACAAAAAGAGTTTGGGTCGTTTGATAAATACCTGTACAGCTTTATGCCTGGTGGCGGGCCGATAAATAATACGTCGGGTATTACCCCGGCAACCATACCCATATCTGATACCATCAGCAAGGACATGAAAAAGCGCGGCTTCAAGTTTTTCGGAAGTACCATTTGCTATGCGCACATGCAGGCAACCGGCATGGTGAATGATCATATACCGGGTTGTTCATTTAAGTGATTTTTTGATTTCACTGATTTGATTTTGATTTCACCGATTTGTAATCAACATAAATTGTATTTTTGAAACACACCGTTTATTTAACCTTAAATCAGTGAAATCAAAAAATCATCGGTGAAATCATAGTATGAAGAAATTATTCCTCCTTGATGGCATGGCCCTTATTTACCGGGCGCATTTTGCTTTAAGTAAAACCCCGCGGTTCACATCGGGCGGGTTAAATACATCGGCGGTGATGGGCTTTACCAATACGCTGCTTGAAGTGCTTAAAAAGGAAAACCCTACCCACATGGCCGTGGTATTTGATACCTCGGCACCAACCGAGCGCCATACCGATTTTGCCGCTTATAAAGCGCACCGCGAGTCGATGCCCGAGGATTTGGAAAAAGCGCTCCCGTATATATTTAAGCTCATACTTGGCTTTAATATCCCGGTTATTACTTCGGACGGTTACGAGGCTGATGATATCATTGGCACCCTTGCAAAAAAAGCCGAACTAAAAGGCTACCAGGTGTATTGCATGACACCCGATAAGGATTTTGCACAATTAGTGTCTGATAATATTTTTATCTACAAACCCGCCCGCATGGGTAACGAGATGGAGATATTGGGGGTAAAGGAAGTATTGGAGAAATGGGAAATTGAGCGCGTTGAGCAGGTAATAGATATTTTAGGCTTATGGGGCGATGCGGTAGATAACATACCCGGCATACCCGGCATTGGTGAAAAAACAGCCAAGTCGTTGATAAAACAATATGGCTCGATGGAAGAGATCATCGCCCATAGCCACGAACTGAAAGGAAAGCAACAGGAGAATGTAATACAATTTGCCGAGCAGGGCCTGCTATCTAAAAAACTGGCTACCATCCTCCTAAATGTCCCGGTTGAGCTGGACGAGGCCGGGCTGGAAATATGCGCGCCAAGCAAGGAATTATTAGAGCCGCTATTTGCCGAACTGGAATTTAGGACATTGGGTAAACGCGTGTTTGGCGATGATTTCAGCATTACCGAAATAAAAGCGGCAGGTACCCAAATAGATATGTTTGGTTCACCGGTGGCAACAGGCCGTACTACGATGACGGTTGATGTAACAGATATTGCAGAGCCGGAATTTAATACGGTTTCAAAAAACATCAACAACGTTCCGCACACCTATTACCTGGCAGATACTTTTGAAAAACGCGCCGAATTAATAGCCACCCTTAAAAAACAAAAAAGCTTTTGTTTTGATACCGAGACCACCGGTACCGATGCTAATAACTGCGAGCTGGTTGGCCTATCGTTCGCGGTAAAACCAACCGAAGGCTGGTATGTTCCCGTTCCTATTGACGAAGCGGGAATAAAAGCGATTGTAAACGAGTTTAAAGAAGTTTTAGAAGATGCGTCCATTGGCAAAATTGGCCAAAACATAAAGTTCGACATCCTGATGCTTAAATGGTATGACGTGCAGCTGCAGGGCGACCTGTTTGATACCATGATGGCGCATTATATCATCGACCCCGATACTCGCCATGGCATGGATGTGCTGTCCGAAAATTATTTAGGATACAAACCCGTTTCCATTACCGAACTCATAGGTGCCAAGGGCAAAAACCAGGGCAGTATGCGCGATGTGGAAATAGAAAAGATAAAAGAATACGCCGCCGAGGATGCCGACATCACCCTGCAATTAAAAGAGATCTTCGAGCCCAAAATAAAACAAGTTGAGGCAGAAAACCTATTGCATCAAATTGAAAATCCGCTCATTTATGTGTTGGCGGATATTGAATTTGAGGGCGTAAAAATAGACCATGATACGTTAAAAGAGTTTTCAAAGGACCTGGAAACAGACATTGCCAAACTGGAAAAAACCGTTTATGAAAAGGCGGGGGTCCGCTTTAATATCGCCTCGCCAAAACAATTGGGCGAGGTGCTGTTTGAGAAACTAATGCTGGATCCCAAAGCCAAAAAAACCAAAACCGGCCAGTATCAAACCGGCGAGGATGTATTGCTATCATTAGCCGCCAAAAGCGATATCGTGCGCGACATTTTAGATTACCGCCAGCTGCAAAAACTAAAGTCGACCTACGTTGATGCCTTGCCGCAGATGGTAAATCAAAAAACCGGCCGTGTGCATACTTCCTACAACCAGGCGGTAGCCGCAACCGGGCGGTTAAGCTCTACCAACCCCAACCTGCAAAACATCCCCATCCGCACCGAGCGCGGGCGCGAGGTGCGCAAAGCGTTTATCCCGCGCGATAGCGGCCATACCATTGTATCTGCGGATTATTCACAAATTGAACTGCGTATCATCGCAGAGATCAGCAAGGATCCCAACATGATGGCCGCATTTGTAAACAATCTTGATATCCACACTGCCACCGCCGCCAATGTTTACGGCGTAGGATTAGATGAAGTAACCAACGACCAGCGCCGCAACGCTAAAGCGGTAAACTTTGGTATTATTTATGGGCAGTCGGCATTTGGTTTATCGCAAAATTTGGGTATTCCCCGCAAGGAGGCTGCCGATATTATAGAAAACTACTTTGCCCAATACCCTGGCATCAAACAATACATGACGGATACCATGAACTTTGCCCGCGAAAATGGCTATGTAACCACCCTGATGGGCCGCCGCCGCTATTTGCGCGATATTAATTCGGCCAACCAAACCGTGCGTGGCTTTGCGGAGCGAAATGCCATTAACGCCCCCATACAAGGCTCGGCTGCCGATATGATCAAGATAGCCATGATCAATATCCACCGCGAAATAAAAGCCCAAAAACTGGATGCCCGCATGACCATGCAGGTACATGACGAGTTGGTGTTTGATGTACCGCATCATGAAATTGAGATCATTAAGCCTATCATCATGCATAACATGAAGAACGCCATCAAAACAACCGTGCCTATAATGGTAGAGATTGGCACGGGGCTAAATTGGCTGGAGGCGCATTAAGGGTTGGTGAATAGTTGATTGGAGTTAGTGAGTTGAACTAATCGGCATGATTATAGTTTAATTCAAATAAGTATATTTGTAATAAGGCGTTTAAATAATATATGAGCGATCAACATAAATATAAAACTTTTATCTCCGAGATACCATCAAATGCTATCGAGGTTTACCGGATGCTGCCGGAGGGGACCCGCTGTGAAGTTATTTTTAACGAATTAATTATGTCGCCATCACCATCAAGAGAACATCAGTTTCTACTGATCAAATTAACTACCCTGCTTTTTAGTTATTTAGAAGAACAACAAACTGGTACATTACTGTCGGCACCTTTTGATGTGTATTTTGAACAAGAGCAAGCCATCGTTCAGCCGGATATATTTATTGTATTAAATCAACGCCAGGAGATCATAAAAAAGAATGGTGTTTATGGCGTACCCGAAATAATAATCGAGATCATCTCAACCAACCGCGCTTATGATACACAACAGAAAAGATCGCTTTATGAAAAGGTTGGCGTAAAAGAATATTTCATGATCGACCCGGAAAATAAGAGGGTAACACAGCTAACCCTTAACCCATCCGGAATTTACGAACAAACGTATGAAAAAACAGGTTTGTTCAACTCTAAAATATTATCCTGTAATATTTCTTTTTAACAAGGCAACCCTGCAAACGGACGCAAAGTCCATATAATGCCAAAACCGTAACCAATCCGTCATTTTTATTAAATTTTCGCAGTATAGAAAACACATTTTTTAAATTAAGTGTTTGTTCTTATGATTAAATGTTTAGTACCTTAACCTACTATTAAACCTGAATGAGAATTTACCACCTGAGCGCCGAATGTTACCCCGTAGCCAAAGTTGGCGGGTTGGCAGATGTAGTTGGCGCATTGCCCAAATATCAAACCCTTGCTGGCCTTAACGCGGCGGTAGTTTTGCCTTATTACGACCGCAAATTTACGCGCGAAAACGAATTTGATATTGTTTTTCAAAGCGCCACCCTATTAGGCACCCGCCGGTTGTATTTCGAGATCCTAAAAGAGAAAACCAATAAACTTGGCTTTGAATTATTCCTGGTTAAAATACCCGGATTAATTGACCGCGAAAACATTTATTGTTACCCCGATGAAACCGAACAGTTCATCGCCTACCAGATCGCATTTTTAGACTGGATAAGCTACTCGCAGCAAAGCCCGGACATTATCCATTGCCACGACCATCACTCGGGCCTGGTGCCGTTTTTACTGCAACACTCCAAATTATACACGCGGCTGGCTAAAACACCAACCATACTTACCATTCACAACGGTCAATATCATGGTGCTTTTGGCTGGGAAAAACTATCCTATCTACCCGAAATTGACCTCACAAAAACCGGACTGTTGGATTGGAACGGCGGTATAAACCCATTGGCGGCGGCGGTAAAATGCTGCTCAATATATACAACGGTTTCGCCAAGCTATTTAGAAGAACTTTCCATCAGCTCTAACGGGTTAGAATATTTATTTTATTTGGAACGGGCAAAAGGGGTAGGCATCATAAACGGCATAGATACCGAAGTGTGGAACCCGGCAACCGACCCTATGATAGCCGAAAATTATACAGCAGCCACGGTTGCAGCCGGAAAACAAAAAAACAAAGAAGCCATTTGCAACCGGTTCAATTTATCGGTTGATCTGCCCCTGGTCTCATTTATTGGCCGGCTGGTGGTAGAAAAAGGCGCCGACCTCTTAGCCGAAGCAATTGAAAAAAGTATTACAAATAATTTGGGAATGGTGAACTGCCTGATATTAGGCACCGGCGATACCCCAATTGAAAATGAATTGCAGGCATTAAAGGACCTGTACCCCGCCCATTGCAACGTTTACATCGGTTATAATGAAGAACTGGCGCATTTGGTATACGCAGGTTCAGACTTTTTGCTGATGCCGTCGCGGGTTGAGCCATGCGGGTTGAACCAGCTATATTCTTTACGTTATGGCACGTTGCCAATAGTAAGAAGCACCGGCGGATTGAAAGATACGGTAATTGATTTTGGCGAAAAAAACGGCTACGGTATCCGATTTGATAATACCAATGTTGATGATATTCGCCAGGCAATTGACCGTGCCGTTGTAGTATATGCCGATCCTAAAAAGATGCAGCAACTGCGCAAGCGCATGATGGCCCTTGACTTTTCATGGGATGTATCTGCCAAACAATATATGGAACTTTACCAAAGTATAAAACCCACAACTATATGACATCGAAAGTAATTTGCATTGTACTTGGCGGGGGCCAGGGCAGCCGTTTATACCCCCTTACGGCTACGCGTTCAAAACCGGCCGTACCAATTGCCGGGAAATACCGTTTGGTTGATATTCCTATCTCTAACTGCCTGCACTCGGGTATTAGCCGCATCTATGTGCTAACGCAGTTTAACTCGGCATCGTTAAACAAGCATATAAAAAACACCTACCACTTCAGCAGTTTCAGCGAGGCATTTGTTGATATTTTAGCTGCCGAACAAACACCAACAAGCGGTGGCTGGTTCCAGGGCACGGCTGATGCGGTGAGGCAAAGCCTGCACCACCTTTCGGTTCATGAGTTTGATTATGTGCTTATACTATCCGGCGACCAATTATACCAAATGGATTTTGAGGCGATGATAGACCAGCATATTGAAAATGAGGCGGAAATATCTATAGCCACCATACCTGTCCATGTTAACGATGTGCCCGGATTTGGCATATTAAAAACTGATAAAAATAATAACATAACCGCCTTTGTTGAAAAGCCAAAAACCGGGTTTGACAAGTTGGTATCGGATGTAAGCGAAGAGATGAAGGCCCAGGGCAGGGTCTACCTCGCCTCGATGGGTATTTATATTTTTAACCGCAAGCTGTTATATGAATTGCTGCAGGGTAACGAGCGTACAGATTTTGGTAAAGAAATTATTCCGCAATCTATTAGTGAGCACAAAGTGATCAGTTACCAATATGAAGGTTACTGGACAGATATTGGTACCATATCATCTTTCTTTGATGCCAACCTGGGCTTAACAGACGAAATACCACAGTTTAATTTGTTTGATAAGAATTACATCTTTACCCGTGCGCGGATGTTACCGCCATCAAAAATTTCAGGCAGCCATCTCGAAAAAACTATCGTTTCTGACGGATGTATCGTTAATGCCAGCCACGTTTACCGGTCAATCATCGGTATCCGTACCCGCGTAGGCTTTGAAACAGTCATCGAGAACTGTTATATAATGGGTAGTGATAATTACCAGACGTTAGAGCAAATTAAAGAATCGGAAGAGACCGGTACACCCATTATGGGCATTGGCGACAGGTGCCATATTAAAAATGCTATAATTGATAAAAACACCTTCATCGGTAACGACGTAAGGATAAATTGTGATGAAAAACTGGAAGACGGCGATTACCCCACTCACACGGTTAAGGACGGGATAGTTGTAGTAAAAAAACGGGCCGTAATACCCAATGGAACAGTTATTTAAATTTTTTTATTGTGATTATGTTTTAGTTATATTTACACTTAAATCAATAATAAACCCAAATCATTAATCAGTTAATTATGAAAAAAGCACTTTGCATGATCCTTGTTGCGGCAGTTTCTTTCGGAAGCGTTTACGCAGCACCTTATCAAACAAAAAAGACTAAGGTCAAAACCGACACTTCAAAAACAAAAACGAAGGTAAAAGCCACAAAGACCAAAACAAAAACGAAGACCGACACTTCGAAAGCCAAAACAAAGACAAAAACACCAAAACCACCAAAGGCAAAGTAATTTTGTTTACCATTAAAAAAGCGCCCCGGTTAACCGGGGCGCTTTTTTTGTTGTCGTCGGGATGAGAAGATTCGAACTTCCGGCCTCCAGCACCCCATGCTGGCGCGATACCTGGCTACGCTACATCCCGAAGCGGGCAACAAATATATTATCTCATTTTAATTATTGCAAAATATATAGCCTAAACTATTTTTACATACGGGAACATTGAGGCAACGTCCTCTTTTACTGCTTTTTATGTACCCTAATTTTTGTACAAAAAAGTTAATTGTGTTTGGTTAACTATATAATAGATATTTTCATACCTACTAAAAAGTATTACTAAGGCAACCTTTAAGTACTTTTTTTTGTAATAATTTATATTATTTATTCTCTAAAGGTGTATATTACATGCATAAACCAGCTATAACCAGTTAATTAATCATTATATATTTAAACCCCGGCTGTTAGCAGACTATAAATAATATCTTATTGGAATACTTTTTGAATTAATTATGTCTCTCAGCGCCAACTAATTATAACCGACATGTGTAAATTATTAATGATTGATGACAATCCATTAGAGCACCTTATCGTGAAAACAATGCTGGCTAACTATAAAGTGTTCCCTGATAATTCGCATAGCTTAGAGGGGAAAAACATTATAGAATATATTGAAAACAATTCGGCAGATATTGAAAAATTACCCGATGTAATATTTCTTGACCTGAATATGCCGGAGTTTAGCGGCTGGGATTTCATGAACACCTTTGCAAAACTGTACCCATTCCTAAGCAAACGTATTGATATCTATATCGCTTCATCATCAATTAACGAAGAAGACAAACAAAGATCAAGGGCCTATCCTTTTGTGAAAGATTATTTTTGCAAACCTTTATTAAAAGAAACACTGGTTAATTTGTATTCGTTTTATCATTCCGCCACTGGGATGGCCAGCTAAGTGCGGGTTATAAATGCGCCCGCAGGCTAACATTCATTTTCTCGGCTATAGCAACTAATTTTGACGGGGTAACCGGTTTAGATATAAATTCTTCTACAAAGGGATAGGTTGCCGCCCTTATCATATCGTCCTTAATTACCGAAACGGTAACCACATATATTGTTATTTTCTTACACAACTCGGGTATGATCTTTTGTAAGGTATCCATAAAACCCCATCCGTCTAGCACGGGCATTTTTATATCTACAAAAATAACGTCGGGTAAATTAGCTTTGTCGTTGCGGTTTGCCCAGATATAGTTGATAAGAGCTTTTCCATCGTAATGATGGTATATACTTTTAAAAGGGCGTGATTTAGAAAGGGATAATTCTATTATACGGTGGAATACGGAATCGTCATCCAAAACAAACAGAGAGCCCATTAGTGATAGTGTTATTTTTACCAAATATACATTTTAAAGCCAATATTTTAAATGTAACTTATCTGTTACGAACCCTTGGTGGCTGCCGGGTTTTAATTCTCCTTCCTTTCAATTCAATTCCTATATTCGCATGTTATACACTTAATAATTAAAATGAATACAAAATTGATAATGACAGCAAGCGCCATTTTCCTGGGTGCTATAGGAATCGGTTTAACATTTTTTCCGAGAGAAATTGCGGGGCTGTCGGACATTAGTTCTACCAAACAATTTCAACTGGTGCTGCAAATAATGGGCGCTCTTTATTTTTCGTTCGCGATGCTTAACTGGATGGCCAAAGGTGCCATTATTGGCGGGATTTATAATAAGCCGATAGCGCTGGCCAATTTTACACACTTCTTTATTGTAACACTGGCGCTGATCAAATTCATGATGGTAAATGGTTTTTTAGCCGATATTGCCTGGGCGGCCGGCTTTTATTTAATTTTTACCGTTTGGTTTGGCGCTATTGTTTTCTGGCACCCGGCTGAGAGGAAATAGATTGGGTCTGTGGCGCTATGTTCCCTGCCCGGTAATTTTTCCACTCCAGTACCATGCCCTTGAGGGGTCTTGCCTTATAATGCTGTCTAATAGTTTATAGTGAAGGTCTGATGCAGCATTTAATACCCCGGTATTATGGTATTCCCTTAATATAGCGCTTCGCCATTGTTTAGAGAACGATTTGAATAACTCTGTTAAGATCGCATTGCCCGAAATATCCGCCATCGCCATATAAAACCCGATGTGCGCTGCTATATATTCTTCGGGCAAGTTGGCCTCGGCGGCTTTTGCCCGTTTCACCAGGAAGTGTTCCATTTTTGAAATATCATTCCCGGTGCGGTTCATGGCCGCCTTTTCTGCTATCTTCATTTCCAATATCAGGCGCACCTCCTCCAGTTCGCCCGGCTCTGCCCGCTTAAGCCGTTGATACAGGGTTTCGTTAACGCCCGAATTATCTTCTACAAACGTACCAACACCTTGCTGAACCCGCAGGTAGCCCGAATTGACCAATATCTTTACCGCTTCGCGGATGGTAGATCGGCCCACGCCAAACCTGTCCATCAGCTTTTGTTCGATGGGTAATTTTTGGTTAACCGAGTAACTTCCTTTTAAAATTTGTTCCTGTAATTGATCTGCGACCTCGACCGCGAGAGATTTTTTTTGAATTATGGCCATCCAATCATCTGATGAATCAAATATACTAAAACAACGTCTCTTGTATGTTTTATTACATTTATTTAATCGTTAATTTTTTTCTGCCGGCATTCTTCTCATCCCCGTACATTTTGCCGTAATTTTACGTGTCATGAAAAGATATACCCTGCTTGCATTTGGCCTTATTTTATCTTTTGTATTGGTCTCATGGGGATACGAAGGGCATTATGCGGTGGCTGCTATTGCCGAAAATCACCTTACTCCAAATGCTAAGGCGGCGGTAAAAAATTTGCTTGGCCGTAAAACTATGGCAGACGTAAGCAGCTTTGCCGATGACCTGCGCAGCGACCCGGCCTATGCATCCACTAAAGATCTTCATTATTTAAATATCCCGTTAGGGAACAGTTATGAACAGTTTTCGGTATTGGTAAAAAACAGCCGGAACGAAAACATTTACACAGGCATTGCAGGTTGCATAAATGAACTGAAAGATCCTAATAGCAGTAAATCAAAAAAAGAATTTGCTCTTGAGTTATTAATACATTTTGTTGGCGATGCGCACCAACCTATGCACGTAAGCCGCGCCGAAGACAAGGGCGGTAACGCCACAAGTGTTACCTTTTTGGGCGGCGGGACCAATTTACACAGCTTGTGGGATAGCGGACTGCTTGATCACCAAAAAATAAACTACAAGGACCTGGCTGCCAAATATGACGCTGCCACGCCCGAGCAAATAAAGAAATGGCAAAGCGATAATATAATGGTGTGGTTATGGGAATCGTACCAAATTACCACCATTCTTTATAAAGAGGCTGAGGATAACCCCAACTTTGACGAAAAATATTACCAGGACCATTTGCCCATTTTAAAAAACCGGATTGAAAAAGCGGGGATACGGTTAGCGGGGATTTTGAATGATATTTATAAATAGGGGCGGTATGGCACGACCCTGCCGACAATAATCGCCCATTATTTGACATATAAAATATTTACAGAGCGAATTCCCTCCTTGGGGAGGGGTGCGGCTGTCTGCGATGTGGCAGGGAGGGGTTTCGCCGCTATGCATCTTTGCGAAACCCCTCCCTCCGCCCTCCCAAGGGAGGGAATCGCACAGGCCCTGACTTTTTCTCAACTCCTGTATTTTATGTGTTATTTCTCTGCAGAGGATAGAAAAAAATAAATATTGGCGATGGGTAGCCGCTACGCGGCAATAATTTTGTTTGTTGTTTTTTTCTACAAAGGGATAGGCCCTATAGGCCATGATTAGATTAAGAAGCTTTTACCCTCTTTCCGCCGCAGGCGAAGGGAGGGTGACCCAGCGAAGCGTAGGTCGGGTGAGTAATTGCCGCCTTGCTTAACTTAATGATAGACCTGCACGGGCCAGGCCTATCTGCTATTCTTTATATTTAACAAATATGGAAATTTCCATATTTTTCCTACCTTCGTTTTGCTAATATTTTTATCAAAATGGGTGCTATTCCTTTAATTGTTTCTGTCATCATTCTTTTAGTTGCCGTTGCGCTTTTTCTAAAACGACCAACCGTTGCCGGTGGCATTTCTGCCGATGAATTTGCCCGCTTAAAAACCGAGCGCGACCAACTGAATATATCCTTAGCTAAAGCAGAAGAGCGTGCATTGGGTTTAGGGTTAGAGCGCGATAAAGCCGACAAGCAACTACAAGATGAGCGCGTCCGTTACGAAACGGCCAACAGCGTTTTAAACCAGGAACTGCTTAGCGAAAAAAGCCGCATGGCGAAGGCCGAAGAATCATTCGTGGCCCAGCGCCAGCGGTTGGCCGAGCAGGAAAAAACCATACAGGAGATACAGGAAAAGTTCCAAAAGGAATTTGAAAACATTGCCGAGAAGCTGCTGAAAGAAAAATCAAAGGAGTTTGTTGATGTTAACCGTACCAATCTCGATATTATTCTTAATCCGCTAAAAGAAAATCTGAAGGCTTTTGAAGATAAGGTTGATAAGGTGTACAACATGGAAGCCGCCGAGCGCAATACCATGAAGGGTGTTATTACGCAATTGATGGAACTAAACCAGCAGATAAGCGATGAGGCAAAAAATTTAACAAAAGCCCTAAAAGGCGACAATAAAAAGCAAGGCAACTGGGGCGAAGTAATTTTAGAGCGTGTATTAGAACGCTCTGGCCTGGTTAAGGACCAGGAGTACCGCCTGCAAGCCAGTTTAACCGGCATAGACGGCAGTCGGCTGCAACCCGATGTGGTAATTGACCTGCCGGATGAAAAACATTTAATCATCGATTCTAAAGTGTCCCTGATAGCTTACGAACGGCTGGTGAATTGCGAAACCGAGGACGAGCGCAAGCTGTATTCAAAAGCGCATGTTGAATCTATCCGTAACCACGTACAGGGGCTGTCATCCAAAAACTACCACGACTTGTACCAGATCAACTCGCCCGATTTTGTATTGTTGTTCATCCCGATAGAATCCTCGTTTAGTTTTGCTGTGCAGATAGATGCAGAACTGTTTAGTGATGCCTGGGATAAGCGGGTGGTGATTGTTAGCCCGTCAACTTTATTAGCTACGTTGCGCACCATTGCCAGCATCTGGAAACAGGAGCGCCAAAACCGCAACGTGCTGGAAATTGCCCGCCTTAGCGGTGCTATGTATGATAAGTTTGTAGGCTTTGTAACCGATATGGAAAGCATCGGCAAAAACATTAAGCAAAGCCAGGGAGCTTATGATAATGCCATCAGCAAACTAACAGAAGGCAACGGCAATCTTACTAAAACGGCTGAAAAAATTAAGAGCCTGGGTGCTAAGGCTAATAAGCAGCTGGATCAGAAATATTTGGATAATATAGACGATACGCCCCAGCTTCCTGAAGGGAGTTAATTAACCCACATCATGAATATTGGTATTTTTACCTATGGCACCCGTGGCGATGTGCAACCTTATATTGCATTGGCTTTAGGGTTGATGAGCCGCGGCCATCAGGTTATTATAGCCGCGCCCGAAAATTTTAAACCTTTGGTGGAAGGTTTTGGCGTTCCGTTTCACCCGCTGTATGGCAATGCCGAGGAGGGAATGAATTCACTGGACAGGCAAAGCGTTTTGCGATCCGAAAATACCATTAAGCTGATGAAGTACTTTTTTAAAGTGCTTAACGGAATAAAAGTTCCGTTGCGTCAGTCGTATATAGACGGGTTTAGCAAGGTTGATTATATCATCGCCAACCTGGCCACGTTGCAAATTACCAGCGCGCTGGCCGAAAAGCAAGGAAAAAAGCTCGCTCTCACCTACTTTATGCCGCCGGTTGTGCCTACAGCCGAATTTCCGCTGGCCGATTTTGATTTTTTTAATTTTCCCTGGTATAATAAGTTTACTTACCAGCTGGCCCACGTTTTTTACTGGAAATTTGTAAAAAAGGAAACTAATGAGTTCCGCCGGGAGATAGGTTTGGCGCCTTTAAAGGAAAACCTTATTCACCATATTGCCAGGCAAAAACCGCTTGACCTGTATTGCATCAGCCCAACCCTTATACCTCAGCCTAAAGACTGGAGTGTAAATTCTAAAATAACCGGTTTCTTAACAGTACCTGATCAACCAATAGAAAACCATGAGAATGCGGAATTAAACGCCTGGCTGGCGCATGGCGACAAACCCGTTTACATGGGTTTTGGAAGCAATGGCGTTGGCAATACCGAAAAGTTTGTGGCTATATTAAATGACGTATTAACAAAAACAAATGAGCGGATCTTGTTTTGCACGGGGTGGGCGGTGTTTGATAATTTGCCCGCGCACAAAAACCTGTTTATAACCAAATATGTAAATCACCATACGGTTTTACCGCAATGCAAAACAGGTATATTTCACGGCGGGGCGGGCACAATAGCCGCCATGCTGCGCAACAACCTACCGGTAATTATCATTTCCTTTTACACCGACCAACCCACCTGGGGTAAAATAATTGAACGAAAAGGCCTGGGCGTACACATTCCTGTTAAAAAACTTACATCAGCTAAGTTGATCAATGCATTGGCGACCGTTAATAGCGATGGCGTCCGTGCCAATGTATTAGCAATTGGTGCACAGATCAGGAATGAAAATGGATTAGAGAATGCGCTGAGTGAGATTGAATCGTATTTTAGTGCGATCTAACATTTCTCCCCTTTTAGGGCGCCGGGGGGCTAAACGCATTCCATCCCTGCGCCTTCAACGGATGTACCACCCCACTCTTCGATATCAAATTACAACCAACAGCGGGCTCTGTGATATAGCCGATAATGGTAATGTCCATCTTGAATTTTATCTTATCATAATCCGCTTGTTTAACGGTAAACAGCAACTCATAATCTTCGCCGCCGCTTAGGGCGCATACGGTTGGGTCCAGGTTAAACTCGCGGGCTGTTTCAAAGGTCATCGGGTCGAGCGGTATTTTGTCCTCGTAAATATTGCAGCCCTTGTTGCTTTGCTTGCAGATGTGCATAATTTCTGATGCTAACCCGTCGGACACATCTATCATCGCCGTAGGCAAAATATCATTGTCTTTTAATAGTTCCACAATATCCTTGCGGGCTTCGGGTTTTAACTGGCGCTCCACGATATAATCCTTGCCCTCCAGATCGGGCTGAATATTGGGGTTTTCCAAATAGATCAGCTTCTCGCGCTCCAATAATTGCAGCCCGGTATACGCCCCACCCAGGTCACCAGATACACAGATCAGGTCGCCTTCATTAGCGCCGCTGCGGTACACAATATCCTTTTCATCCGCATAACCAATGGCAGTTACACTGATAACCAGTCCCTGTTTTGATGAAGTAGTATCACCGCCCACCAAATCAACCCCATATTTTTCGCAAGCGATATAGATGCCTTCATATAATTCCTCAATCGCCTCAATCGGGAACTTGCTGCTCATCCCAATAGATACCGTAACCTGCGAAGCCATACCGTTCATGGCATAAATATCGCTCAGGTTTACCTGCACGGCTTTATAGCCTAAATGCTTTAGTGGTGTATAGGCCAGGTCGAAATGGATACCCTCCAGCAGCATATCTGTAGATACGAGTACTTTTTTACCTGCAAAATCAAGCACGGCAGCGTCATCGCCAACACCCTTTTCGCTGCTTTTTTGTACCAGTTTTATATTCTTCGTCAGGTGGTTGATCAGCCCAAACTCTCCCAATGCGTCTATATTCGTTTTTTCTTTATTATCAAACATGTTTTTGTGATTACACAGATTATTTTATGATTACACAGATTGTTGTATGATTTCACAGATTAAATTGGTGTAATCATAAGCAAATCAGTGTAATCTTTTTATCCGACAAAAATACAAAACGCAAATCCAATTACGGTGTTTACTATGAAGTTCAACAAAACATCTAAAAACCCTCTTTCCGCGCAGCGAAGAGAGGGCCGACCAGCGTAGCGCAGTCGGGGTGAGTAATCGCCATTATGCTAACAAATACATCTTCAACCATTTATCAAACAAAACATAGACACCGGTGTTTTTTAATCGAACAATAAAAAATTTAACGTAGAATTAACCTTAAGTTCGGACATTTGCATTACAAATAATCTATATATGAAAATAAGAAAACTACTCATTTATGCGGCGCTTGTAATGGTTATTGCAAGTTGTAAAAAGAACAACACAGATAACGGTACCACCACGCCGCCGGTCGTTCCACCGGTTACTACCGTACCCACAACTACACCATATTCCTTCACCGAAACTTTTGAAGACGGAAGTAAAGGCGGTTATGCAGATGCTAATGTGGTATTAAGCACCGGCTCGTGGGACTTTAACGATGCCTTAATTGGCAACCTGGCAACCGATATAAAAGACGGTAGCTGGTGTGCACGTATACGTACCGGTTCTCTTTCTATGAATTTTGATGTTAAGGGCGTTACACAAATAACTATCAAACACGCTAAATTTGGTTCTGATGCTACGTCTACCTGGCAGTTAATGCAGTCGGTAGATGGCGGTACTACTTATACCAATTTAGGTGCCGCTATTAACGAAACCAGCACTACACTGGTAGCAGATTCATTTAAAGTTGCTGCCACAGCAAAAGTTCGTTTCAAGATATTAAAAGCAGGTACCACACGTATCGACATTGATGATATCACCATTAAAGGCACCGGCGATCCCGGCATAACCTTAGGTACGCCCGATACCAGTGGCCCGGATACTACCGGCACATCTTCCTCTGCAGCAGCAAGAGGTGTAACCATTGGCTCGGATGCGCCGCCAACTACCGGCGATAACAGCAATCTTTTATTTGGTAATCCGTCAGGCGCTGCAGCAACAGTTGCCATGATGGATAATTATTTAATAGACCAGGGTTATTATGTTGAATCATACAACAGCACCAAAGGCGAACCAAACTGGGTAAGCTGGCACCTGGATGCAACCAACATTACCAATGCAAGCGCACGTTTAAATAACTTTGCTGCATTTAGTGGTTTGTTAGCCGGTTGGTATTCGGTACAAAGCAATAGTTATACGGGTTCAGGTTTTGACAGGGGCCATAATTGCCCGTCTGCCGATAGGACAAGCTCTACCAATGCAAATTCAGCAACGTTCCTGATGACCAATATGATACCACAGGCACCTCAAAATAACCAGCAAACATGGAATAATTTAGAAGGCTATTTACGCGACCAGGTAGTTGCAGGTTATGAAGTTTATATTATTATGGGAAGCTATGGAACAGGCGGAACAGGTAGCAACGGCGCCGCAAATACCATAAATAGCGGCCATGTAAATGTACCAAGCAATGTATGGAAGGTAGCAGTTATTATTCCAGCCGGGAACAGTGATATCAGCCGTGTTTCTGCAGGTACAAGGGTTATTGCGGTAAATACGCCCAATATCCAAACCATAAATTCTGACTGGACACAATATATTGTTACCGTACGTTCTATTGAAACCGCAACAGGATATAATTTATTATCTGCGTTGCCACAATCTGTACAAGATGCGGTAGAAACTCAAAAAGATGCAGGGCATTAAATTATAAATGATTACACCAATTTTAAGAGTGATTACACTGATTGTATTAAATCGGTGTAATCACTTTTCTTTTATCAGTGAAATCATAGTTACAATCCCAAACTTGCCGATATCTCCAGCATCCTTTCAATTGGCTTTACTGCTTTTTCAATAATATCCTGCGGTACATGTATCTCCGGCAATTCGTTTTTAAGGCATAAATAAAGTTTCTCCAGCGTATTTCTCTTCATGTGCGGGCAATCATTGCAGGCACAACTATTATTAGGCGGAGCGGGGATGAAAACCTTATCCAGGTTCTCCTTTTGCATCTGGTGTAAAATACCTGCTTCGGTAGCTACTATAAATTCCTTATCATCGTGCTTAGACGCATATTTTAAAATCCCGGTGGTTGAGCCAATATAATCGGCCATTTGTAAAATAACTTCCTCACACTCAGGGTGTGCCAATAATTTAGCACCCGGATGCCTTTCTTTTAATTTAGTTATTTTCTCTCTCGAAAATATCTCATGCACCATACAGGCTCCGTTCCATAACACCAGGTCACGCCCTGTTTTTTTAGCTACGTAGGCCCCTAAATTTTTATCCGGCCCGAATATTATCTTTTGGTCTTTAGGCAAACTTTCAACTATCCCTACCGCGTTGCTTGATGTGCAAACTATATCGCTCATAGCTTTAAGTTCTGCCGTACAATTCACATAGGTAATCACCAAATGATCTGGGTATTGCTCTTTAAATTTCCGGAACAAGTGCGGCGGGCAGCTGTCAGCTAATGAGCAGCCTGCCTTTATGTCGGGTAATAAGACTTTTTTGTTTGGCGATAATATTTTTGCGGTTTCGGCCATGAAGTGTACACCGGCAAAAACAATAATATCGGCATCCGTCTTTGCGGCTTGCTGCGATAATCCCAAGCTATCCCCAATATAGTCTGCAATATCCTGTATATCAGGTTCCTGGTAATAATGAGCCAATATAACTGCATTTTTTTCTTTTTTTAACTTCTCTATTTCCGCAAAAAGGTCAAGCAACGGATCAATTTCTTCCTCTGCAAAACCTTTCAAATTTATTTCCTCTAAGGTATTCATTTCAACAATTCAATTAATAACAATTAGTTTTATATATAAAAAGAAACTATTGTTATTGGTGTGTTAGTTATGTTTAAAAGTTGTGATACATTTTATGGTAAAAGTTGTTTTTAACTTTTTATTAACAGGATATTTACAATTTTGTCATTTTATATTATTGATTATCAATGTTATTTAATTAGCAACATTTATTTTAAAAACTTATATGTTAATATTTTATTGCCTTATAAAATGTTAGTTTTGGCAAAAATACAACTTATAAATCGCTTAAAAGTTGTCGGCATAATCATTAAAAAGTAAGGTTATCCACCATTTAATTATTTGTTAGGTATTTGCTTACATTAAATTAACAACTTTGGCACCTATTGTTAACATGTCTAATCTTTTTACACATATCATATATAATTTATGACCAGAACTGTGGATTTTTTGGTAGTTGGTTCGGGTATAGCCGGACTGAGTTTTGCACTAAAGGCGGCCAAGCATGGTAAGGTACTGATAGTTACCAAATCAAACGAAGATGAATCAAACACTAAGTATGCCCAGGGTGGTGTTGCGGTGGTTGTGGATAAAAAGGAAGATTCTTTTGAAAAACACATAAATGATACCCTTATTGCCGGCGATGGGCTATGCGATAAGGAGGTTGTTGAAATTGTAGTAAAGGAAGGGCCGGAGCGAATTAAGGAAATTATTGATTATGGTACCAACTTTGATAAAACAAACGAAGGTATTTATGACCTGGCAAAAGAAGGTGGCCACTCCGAATTTAGGGTTTTGCATTATAAAGATATTACCGGTTTCGAGATGGAACGCTCCTTATTGGAGCAGATACATCAAAACCCCAATATTGAAATATTAACGCACTATTTTGCTGTCGACCTGATAACCCAGCATCATTTGGGCGAGTATGTTAATAAATCGAGCGATGACATTACCTGTTATGGTATTTATGCTTTCAATTCGGAAAATAAGAGTGTAGATAAAATATTAGCCAAAATTACGGTAATGGGCTCGGGTGGTGCCGGCCATATTTATTCTATAACAACAAATCCCACTATTGCTACAGGCGATGGTGTGGCTATGGTTTACCGGGCAAAAGGTAAGGTAAGGAATATGGAATTTATCCAGTTCCATCCAACTGCGTTATATAACCCGGGCGAATATCCATCGTTCTTAATTTCAGAAGCTGTTCGCGGTTTTGGTGGTATATTAAAACGCACCAACGGCGAAGAATTTATGCAGGAATATGACGAGCGCAAATCATTAGCCCCGCGTGATATTGTTGCCCGCGCCATTGATGCCGAGATAAAAAAATCCGGCGAAGATTTTGTCTATTTAGATATCCGGCACCGTAAAAAGAGCGATATACTGGCGCATTTCCCTAATATATATGCCAAGTGTTTAGATATTGGTATCGACATGACAACCGATATGATACCCGTTGCCCCGGCCTGTCATTATATGTGCGGCGGGGTTATGGTAGATCACCACGGCCGGTCATCTATATTAAGGTTATATGCCTGTGGCGAATGTTCATCGACCGGGCTACATGGCGCTAACCGATTAGCATCCAATTCGTTATTAGAAGCATTGGTTTTTGCACACCGTATTTATGAAGATGCGATAAGCCAAATAGGCAACATTACTATCCCCGAAAACATCCCCGACTGGGACGAAAAAGGTGTACAATTATCCAACGAAGATATCCTGGTAACCCACAATGTCCGCGAAATGCAAAAGCTGATGAATGACTATGTGGGCATCGTTCGTTCCGATTTCAGGCTGGAGCGGGCCATGCGCCGTTTAGGTTTACTGCATGAGGAAACAGAAGCATTTTACAAAAAGACCAAACTATCCGTAAAACTTTGTGAATTGCGTAATTTGATACAGGTATCCTACATCGTAGTAAAATCGGCCATGATGCGTAAGGAAAGCAGGGGATTGCACTACACTACGGATTATCCTGAACACCAGGAGGTTTTGGAGGATACGGTGTTTTAAATAACTTAATTTATTATAAATATGAGCAAGACACAGAAATGGATATTAAGAATATCTATCATAACGAATGTTGTATTGGCAGTTCTCTTTTATATAAATTATACAGCCTATTCTCATAAATTGGGGATATTAAAAAAAGATGTTAAAATTGGTATTTTTGATAAAAGTGGGAAAACATACTTCACATTACCAAAAGGAATAACGGTTCGCGATGTTTCGGAAAGGGGGATTAGTGCAATTGATTTGTTCGAGAATCATCGATTTGATATTATAATTACAAGTGATGATGAAACCTTAGTTGATTATAATACACCAGAAAATTCAATAGGATCTTACGGAAACCTGTATTCTGCAGACTCTAATAAATAGATAAAGAGCGGAAAACGGGATTCGAACCCGCGGCCTTCAGTTTGGGAAACTGATGCTCTACCAACTGAGCTATTTCCGCTTATTGGCACTAAAGTAGGAATGTTTATAGTAATTAAAAAATATTCCCGTAAATTTGATATATGGCACATACTACAGTAATAGCACATAACGCGCATATTGAGTTTGATGTAGAAGCGGAATATGTCGGTAAGAAGTTAGAAATAACTTACGTTGCAGTTGACGAAAATAAATCTCCAGCAGAGAAGAAGACCATGGCTGATTTTTTAGGAATATTATCAGATAAATCCGCAAAGGAATTGCACGCTCATGTTAAAAAAACCAGGAACGAGTGGGACAGGGGTATTTAATTGATTCAAATGTAATTATAGACTTCTTTAACTATTCCTTGCCTAAGGCGGGGATAGAACTATTGTTAACAATAGAGCCGCGGATATCCATCATTACCCAAATTGAAGTTTTTAGTAAAAGAGGGCTTGAGGAGGAGGAAATTAAAACTCTTAAAGAGTTTATAAATACGGCACTCGTTTATTTAGTCGATGAAAAAGTGGCAGCAAAGGCCATTGATATTCGCCTGGAACATAACATTAAATTGCCGGATGCAATAATAGCCGCTACGGCTATTTGTTATAACCTAATATTGGTTACGAGGAATGTTTCTGATTTTAAAAGAATTAAGGAGTTAGAAATTATAGACCCATATACTATTTAACTATGCCCGTTATCCTACCAGTAAACAACATATCCCCGTCCTGGGGAGAAGACTGCTTCATCGCCGAAAACGCTACTATTGTGGGTGATGTAACCATGGGCGATAAATGCTCTGTTTGGTTCAATGCTGTTATTCGTGGCGATGTGCATTATATCAAAATAGGGAACAACACTAATATACAGGATGGCGCGGTTATCCACGCCACTTATTTATACGCGGCAACCAATATCGGCAACAATGTGTCCATCGGGCATAACGCGCTTGTACATGGCTGTACGCTGCATGATAATGTGTTAATAGGCATGGGCGCCATTGTAATGGACCATGCGGTAGTTGAACCTTACGTGATCATAGGCGCAGGATCTGTTGTGCTGGAAAAAACAATCTGCGAGTCGGGCTATCTGTATGCCGGTACGCCCGCAAAAAAAATAAAACTCTTAACTGATGAGCAGAGAGAAATGCTTAACCGCCTGCCAAACAACTATATCAAATATTCCGGCTGGTTTAAGGAGTAGGCTCCCGTGGTATATCTATCGGCACATCCGTGTCCAGATTGGCGCGTACCGGTATAACTTGCCGGTCTACCCACACATTTTCGGGCTGTCGGTTGGTTTTTATATCGCCGCTGTCCCATTTGCCATTTTTATTGTCGTCATAAATTACCCGCACCCGGTACTTGCCGGCCAACAAGCTCCTGAAAACAATGGGCCTGTTGTCCCGGAGGGTGGTGCTTTGTATCAGAGAGCCCTGCTCACTTAAAAACTCAACCAGGTAGGCTTTAGAGGTATCCGGCACCGTTACCAGCAACGTAAGTTTGCTATAATTATCCGGCTTATCTACCTTAAACCGCCTTGGAATCAGTTTTTTATTCTTTTCTCCCCAATAGCCCGTTAAGGCATTTTCGTTAAAGGTTAAAGTGTAGCCAACATTTTGCCGCCACTTATAGCTTAGGGTAAAACGCTTTAAATTGGCAGTGTCCTGTTTCAGCGTATAATCGGTTATTATGGTCGAGTCTCCTTTTAATTCTATAAGCGATTGGTCATAGGATGTTATTGGTGTACTGGCTGTAAGAAGCAGATCGGTGCCGGGTTTTAATAAGCCCCTTCCGTCCGCATTTGTACCGATAGACACAGTTCGGGTATAAGTTTCTTTTCGGCCCTTGCGAAAGCTTACCGAATCAATAGGCTTATTATTATCAAATCGGGCTATACGGACCGAATCAAAATCCATGTTTTTAATATAGAGCATTGCTGTGTCGCGGGTTTTATTTATCTCCACATATTTATCCGCGTTTAGCGCTGCCGGGTAAATTATGCGCAGCCCTGGTTTGTCAAGCGGGCGGTTAAAAGCCAAAAATATTTTTCCGTCCGCATCAAACCGCTTTACCGAATAATTAAACTTCATGGGCACCTCTTTAAATAAGCTTAATTGTACGTTGCTGGTATCAACCTGTAGGTTTATAATTTTATTGGGGATGCCAATCAGCTCATTCTCGTTGTTATATATTTTATCGGCAGCCGTTTCTTTTAAGGCATATAATTTATAAATGCCCTCGTGAAGGTTTCCCAATGTAAAATTGCCGGCAGTATCGGTGGTGGTATAAATGGTCGGCTTCTTCTTTCTAAACCGTAAGGAATCCTCAAGTAAAGAAAATAGCATTACCGTTACATCTTTTTCCCTGTCCTGCGTCAGCGTATTGATCACCCGGCCCGAAATGCTTAACGAGTCGATATGCGTACCGGTGGAAAACACATAAGTGAAGTTTTTCAAAACGTTGCCCTCATTGAGGTCGACTATTGCTTTGCCAAAATTTATTACATAGGTGGTGTTTTTATGAAGCGTGTCTTTTAAAGTTATAATAAGGCTTTTTGCTTTTTTCGTATAGTTATAGTCTGGTTGTTTTTCCTGGGTGGGGCTTATGCTTATTTCCTGGAACGGGTTGGCCAGTTTAAAATATTCGTCAAAATCTAATTCGATAACGCGCGATGAAAAATTGTGGGTTTGATTTGCGGGCGTTGCTTTTAATAATTTTGGCGCATTAACATCTTTGGGGCCACCCTGCGGTTTTTGAGGAACGGCGCAGCCAAAAACAAAAAAAACAATGCCCGTAAACAGGAAAAATTGGGCTAAAAACAGGCACTTTTTATTTAACGTCATTTTTATGCGAAATAAACGATTTTTATCTTTTTATAAGGATTAGTATTCAGAAATGAAAATAATGGCTTAAAATTAATATTTTATAATCGGCTAATTATCAATGAATTATCTACTATCTTGATATGTGAACCATCAAAACGGATATGTCAGACGGTGATACTCCCGAAATCCGGGATGCCTGGCCCAAAGTCCTGGGTTTTATCTTCATCAATTTTTCGCGCGCCTCTTTTGACAACGAAACCAGTTGATGATAATTAAATTCCGAATTAATTTCTTTGTCCTCCATTTTTTTCATGCGCTCTACAATATCCATTTCCTTTTCAAAATAACTCTCATATTTGATTTTTATTTCAGCCTGCTCAATAGTTTCTTTATCGTAGGCGGATAACAGGGTATTTAGCGGCTCATCCACTTTTCTCAATTCTTTAAATGAAACCTGGGGGCGACTTAGTAAATTAAACAATTTTGCATTTTGAGAAATAGTGCTGGTGCCAAGGTCCTCCAATAGATTATTGATCTCGCCGGGATTGATAGACTTGGTCCGGGTATAAGCCACAATATCATCCGAGTTTTTTATCTTCCGGTTTACTTTATCCAGGCGCTCGTCATTTATTAACCCCAACTCATGGCCGATAGGGCTTAGGCGTATATCGGCGTTATCCTGTCTTAATAATAAACGGTGCTCTGCCCGCGAAGTAAACATGCGGTAAGGCTCTTCGGTTCCTTTGGTTACCAGGTCGTCAATTAATACACCGATATACGATTCCGATCTTTTAAGGATCAGCTCATGCTTATCGTTAGTTTTTTGATGCGCGTTTATGCCGGCAATAAATCCCTGCGATGCCGCTTCTTCATAACCCGTAGTGCCATTGATCTGCCCGGCAAAATAAAGGTTGCTGATCTGTTTGGTTTCTAACGTCAGTCCCAATTGGGTAGGGGGGAAGAAATCATACTCTATCGCATAACCGGGGCGGAACATTTTCGCGTTCTCAAATCCGGGGATTTGGGTCAATGCTTTGTACTGTACATCTTCGGGTAACGATGTCGAAAACCCATTCACATAGATCTCGCAGGTATTCCATCCTTCCGGCTCAACAAATATCTGATGCCTGTCGCGCTCGGCAAAGCGGTTAATTTTATCTTCGATGGATGGGCAATATCTCGGACCCAAACCCTTGATCCGCCCGGTAAACATCGGCGACTTTTCAAAGCCTTCTTTTAGTGTTTCGTGTACCTTATTATTGGTATAGGTTATCCAGCAGCAACGTTGGTCTTGCGCTAATTCAACATCGGTATAAGAAAAACGGCCTCGTTCTTCATCGCCCCATTGCTCTTCCATCAGGCTGTAATTTAAACTACGACCATCCACGCGGGGAGGGGTGCCGGTTTTCATCCGGCCCGATTCAAAGCCTAAAGTCAATAATTGCTCGGTTATTCCGGTTGCGGCTTTTTCGCCGGTACGGCCACCGCCAAACTTTTTCTCGCCAATATGGATAACCCCATTAAGGAAAGTACCATTGGTTAGCACAACAGCATCTGCTTCTATCTCTACCCCGAGAGAGGTGCGAACACCGCAAACCGTATTGTTTTTTACCAATAGGGAGGAAACCATATCCTGCCAAAAGTCAACATTGGGGGTCCTTTCCAATGCTAAACGCCACTCTTCGGCAAACCGCGCACGGTCGCTTTGGGCGCGTGGGCTCCACATTGCCGGGCCTTTAGACAGGTTAAGCATCCTAAATTGCAGGGAAGTTTTATCCGTAATAATGCCCGAATATCCACCCATTGCATCTATCTCGCGCACAATTTGGCCCTTGGCTACACCACCCATAGCGGGGTTGCAACTCATCTGTGCAATGGTACCCATATTCATGGTCACCAGCAAAACAGACGAGCCTAAATTGGCTGCTGCCGCTGCCGCTTCACATCCGGCATGGCCGGCGCCCACTACAATTACATTATATTTCTTAAACATTTTACCTCCATGTTCCACGTGGAACATATAAATTATTCAACTTTTTTTGATGTTCCACGTGGAACTTTAAAGAATGAAACCAGCGCAAACGCCGCCCAAATACCTTCTAAAACCACAAAAGGGTAGAAGCTGATCATATAAGAGGCGAACCCACAAGTGGCCGCGCCTATAAAGTTCAGCAAAGCATAAGGCTTGCTTTCGGGCGATATGCGCTTATATAAATTTAGCAAAAAGGCAATTAAAAGTATAATTACACCTAATGATGCTATAATATCCGATGTTTTCATGCCTCTTTTTGTTCGGTTAATTCCAGCCAGCGAAAGGTCTTTTCGTCCAGTTGTTTATTCAGATCGGTTATCTTTTGTGACAACTCAATCACCTTACTATTATCAACAGCGGGCGAATTAAGCGCATCGGTCACCTTCTTTATTTCATTCTCCACCTGCTCAATTTCTTTCTCTACTGTTTCCAGTTCCTTTTGTTCCTTAAAGCTTAACTTGTTCTTCTTCGGCTGTACAGCAACGGGAACTTCGGCTGCATTATTGCGTTTGTTTTGTTGTTTATTGTCTTCCAGCTCTAATCGATAAGAAGAATAATTGCCATTATATATGCGTACATGGCCTTTTTCTTCCACAATGAATAGCTGGTCGGTTAGCTTATCCAGCAAGTACCTGTCGTGCGATACCAGCATCAGCACCCCGCCATAATTGGTTAAAAACTCTTCCAGTACGTTTAGGGTATCAATGTCCAAATCGTTGGTGGGCTCATCCAGTATCAGGAAGTTGGGGTTCTTCATCAGGATGCTCATCAGCTGCAAGCGTTTCTTTTCGCCACCACTTAACTTGGCTATTAAGCCATATTGTTTGGCAGGGGGGAACAAAAACAGAGTCAACAATGCAGAGGCCGATATCATCTTCCCATCAGCCATGGTAATAAACTCGGCCACGTTTTTTACAATATCAATAACCCGCTCATCATCCTTAAACACAATACCCGACTGATGGAAATAGCCAAACACCGTAGTTTCGCCTTTTTCAATAGTGCCGCCATCCGGCTTTAAGCCGCCTGTTATTAAGTTTAAGAGTGTAGATTTTCCGCTGCCATTCTTCCCGGCTAAACCAATACGGTCGCCTTTTTTAAATACGTAGCTAAAATGATCGACATAAGTATTGCCGTTAAAGGCCTTACTGATGCCCTTTATCTCCATTATTTTATTGCCCTGGCGCGCGGTTTTAACACTTAATTCCACATTCTGCTTTGGGCCGTTGTTTTGGGTTTTAGATTCCAGGTCGTAAAAAGCATCTATTCTTGATTTAGATTTAGTGCCCCGCGCCTTTGGCTGACGGCGCATCCACTCTAATTCCTTACGCAGCAAATTGGAGTTTTTTTGGAATGTGGCCTCATCGGCGCTTTCCCGCTCGGCCTTTTTCTCTAAGTAATAACCATAATTGCCATGATAGGGAATCAATTTACCCCTGTCAATTTCTATGATCTCGTTACATACGTTATCTAAAAAGTACCTGTCGTGCGTTACCATGAGGATGGTTTTTGAGCCATCGGTCAGTAGTTTTTCCAGCCACTCAATCGTATCAATGTCCAAATGGTTGGTAGGCTCGTCCAGTATATAAATATCCGGATCCTCTATCAGCAGCCGTGCCAATGCCAAACGCTTCTTCTGCCCGCCCGAAAGCGTGCTGATGCTTTGATGAAGATGATGGATATCAAGGCGGCCTAAAATTGTCTTTATTTTATACTCATATTCCCAGGCATCCACATCGCTCAGCTCTTCCATTACCTTTTCAATGGCTTTGGCATTGTCGGGATCGTCCTCCAGCAATTCCTCGTATTTTTTAATTAACTGCTGCTGTATATTATCCGCATGAAAAATATAGTCGCTTATCGTAACCGCGTCTTTAAACCCGGGATCCTGTTCTAAATAACCCAGGTTCAGGTCGCGCATTTGGGCAACCTTACCCTCGGTTGGCTTTATATAGCCCGCCAAAAGTTTTAACAGGGTCGATTTCCCGGCGCCGTTGATACCAACCAATGCAACCCTGCGGCCACGGTTAATACCAATAGATACATTTTTAAACAGCCAGTTATCATGAAAAGAATGGCCTAAATTTTCGGCAGATATGTAAGTGCTCACGCTAATTTTTTTATTTGATCGGATGGATATATAGATACACCCTCCTTGTTTTTAAGTGATTGTTTAAACATGGCCATCGCCACGGTATAGGCGGGTATAGTCCGGTATTTTTTAAGCGAGCCCATCAATAACGGGTTTACAACCCTCATAACAGCTATTGCTGCTTTTTCTGTAACCCCCCTGTCATTCCTGTGGCCGGTTAATAAAGATGGTTGATAAATCTCCAGGCAATTTAACCCCATCTCGCGCAAATCATTCTCCGCCTCGCCCTTTGTCCGGGTATAAAAATAACGCGAACCCGCATTGGCGCCCAGTGACGAAACAAAGTGAAATTGCTCTACGCCATTCCGTTTGGCTATTTCTGCGAGCGCTACCGGGTAGTCATGGTCAATTTGGCGGTATTCTTTTAAATTCGGGGTTTTCTTAAGTGTTGTACCCAAACAGCAAAATAAGGCATGGCCATTTATATATTTTTCATAGTTATCTAAATGATCAAAATCAACAACAACCTGTGTTAACTTGTTGTTCTTCAGTTGTATTTTCTTACGCCCCAGGCTAATTATTTCGCCATACTCGGGCCATTGGAGCAAAATATTTAGTAATTTCCTGCCAATTAGTCCGCTTGCCCCTACAATAACAGCCTTATTTGTCATTTGCTTTGAAAAATCATGCAAAAATACACATAAATAAATTGTGGAATAAGAATTGTATGTTTAAACATATAAAAACAAGAACATGAAAACAATATATTATCCCGCCAACCAGCGCGGAAAAAATGATATAGGCTGGTTAAAAGCAAATTTCTCTTTCAGTTTTGGTCCTTATTATGATCCGGATAAAGTGCATTTTGGCGCTTTGCGGGTTTTAAATGATGATATCATAGCTGCCGGGGCTGGCTTTGGGAGCCACCCTCATGATAATATGGAAATTATAACTATCCCCATTGAGGGCGCTTTAGAGCATAAGGACAGCATGGGCAATATTGGTGTGATACACGCCGGTGAGGTACAGGTAATGTCTGCCGGGTCTGGAATAGTCCACTCGGAGTATAACCACTCCCAAACCGAGGATGCCAATACTTTACAGATATGGCTTTTCCCGAAAGAAAGGAATATTAAGCCGCGGTATGACCAGAAGGACTTTAACGAAGTGTTAAAGCTTAATGAGTTAGCCACTTTAATATCTCCCGAAAAAAGCGAAGATACTTTATGGATAAACCAGGATGCCACCTTTTCTATGGGTGATTTTGAAGCGGGCCAGAAAATAAACTATGATATTAAAACACCGGGCAACGGTGTATATATATTTATTATTGAAGGCGCGGCAAAAATAAACGGGCAAGCCCTAAACAAAAGGGACGCTATTGGTGTTTATAATACGAGTTCGCTAATTATTGAAACCGAGGCGCTTACGCGTTTATTGATTATGGATATCCCCATGTTATAAAACCCCGCCAGTTTAGCCAAGGCTAAATATTATTGAGCTGTAAAAACAATTAATAAAATATTTGTTATAACACTCAAATAATAAATACCAATGGCAGAAGAAATTACAATACCCGGGTGGAAGAAATGGCTGGAGGATGTAGGCGAGCAGGTGAGTTTTTTCACCCGGTTTTTTAGAAATATTTTCACCGGTGGTTTTGAATGGTCAGAATTTGTACGGCAATGTTACGAAATAGGCTACCGTTCATTTATGCTGGTGGGTATTACCTCCTTTATAATGGGGGTAGTCCTCATCCTACAGCTTAGGCCAACACTGGTTGCCTTTGGTGCAGCCAGTATGCTCCCTAAAACACTTTCTGTATCCTTTGTCCGTGAAATTGGGCCGGTTATCATCGCCATTATTTGCGCGGGTAAAATAGCATCCAGCATTGGGGCCGAACTGGGCAGCATGAAAGTTACCGAGCAATTGGATGCCATGGAGGTATCGGGCGCAAATTCGGTACAATATTTAGTGGTTACCCGCATATTGGCTACTACTATTATGGTGCCTATTCTTTCGGTTTTGGGGGATGTTATCGGCCTTTTTGGAGGTTTCCTGGCATCAAACCTGCGCGACCATATCAGCCTCTCTTTATACGCAACCAAAGTTGTTGCCGCGCTGGACTTTACCGACTTTTTACCCGCATTTATTAAAACCATATTTTTTGGCTTTGCCATAGGCTTTGTGGGCTGCTATAAAGGTTTCCACTCCAGCAAAGGGACAGAAAGCGTAGGTATTGCGGCCAACTCGGCTGTGGTGACCGCTTCACTTTGGATATTTGTTATAGATGCTATTGCTGTACAGATAACCAGTTTATTATTTTATAAATAAGATGGAAGCAGCACAAGAGAAAACAGAGCAAAAGCAGCCTGCCGAAAAAAGCAAGCGGGAAGCGGTAATCGACATAAAGCATCTTAAAAAATCGTTTGGCAGTAAGGATGTATTAACAGATATAACACTCACGGTAAGCCGGGGCGAGAATGTAGTGATCCTGGGCCGGTCCGGCACAGGTAAATCTGTTACGATACAATGCATCGTGGGCTTATTAAAGCCGGATGGTGGTACGTTAACGGTACTGGGCGAGGAGGTTGCCGAACTGGATGATAAGGAACTGAAGGAATTGCGGATGAAGATCGGCTTCCTGTTCCAAAGTGGTGCGTTATACGACTCGATGACCGTGAGGGAGAACCTGGAATTTCCGTTAACGCGCGTATTAAAAATGGACAACCAGGCCGAAATAGATAAGCGTGTTGAGGAAGTATTGGAAAGTGTGGGCCTTGCAGACGCGGTTGATAAACTACCGTCTGACCTTTCGGGAGGGATGCGTAAAAGGGCGGGTTTAGCCCGGACATTGATCATCCGCCCGGAAATAATGCTTTATGATGAACCAACCACCGGCCTTGACCCGATAACCTCACGGGAGATAAGCGAACTGATATTAAACATGCAGAAGAAATATAAAACTACATCTATCATCATTACGCACGACATGGAATGCGCACGTATCACATCAGACCGGGTGCTGATCATGCACGAAGGCAAATACATTGCCGAAGGCACGTTTGATGAATTACACAAATCAAAAGACAAAACTGTAAAATCATATTTTATCGATATATCATGAAAACAACACCATCACAACGAATAAAAATAGGGCTATTTACCACGCTGGGTATAATAGTATTGGTGTTTGCCATATTTTTTATAGGCAATCAAAAAAGCCTTTTTAGCTCAACCTTTAAGGTGACCGGGCTGTTTAAAAATGTTAGCGGCCTGCAAATAGGCAATAATGTTCGCTTCGCGGGCATCAACATAGGTGTGGTAAATGATATTCAAATCGTTAACGATAGCTCGGTGAAAGTTGTATTGCTGATCAATAGCAACGTTAAAAAATTTATTAAGAAAGATGCGAAGATGAGCATTGGCAGTGATGGTTTAATGGGCGATAAATTGGTTGTGGTGGCCCCCGGTGCCGGTGGTAATGACAGCGAAGTTGGCGATGGCGACCAGATAGGCTCTGTAAACCCGGTTGATGTAGACAAGATCATAGCCAAGCTGACGAGAATTGAAGACAATGCCGGTTCGCTTATCGATAACTTATCGCAAATTGTGGCCAAGATCAATTCGGGCAAAGGGAGTATTGGCCGGTTGATCAACAATGATAAGATGGCTAAAGACCTGGATGCAACCGTTCAATCGGCAAAAAGCACGATGGAAAATGTTCATAAAACCACAACATCCATCAATCAAACAGTAGCCAAGGCCCAAAACAGCTTTTTGCTGAAACCATTATTTGGAACAAAGAAAACCAAAGCGCAAAAGGACTCCATAAATAACGCGAAAAAAGTAAAAAAGGATTCAACTAAAAACGCGAAGGCGATAAAAAATCCTTAAATAAAAGGCACAAAAAAGCCCGCTCCGTATTAGGCGCGGGCTTTTTTGTGCTTAAAATATTAATTTAAATATTTTGTGATTGCAGGGTCTGTTGGTATCACAGCCGAACGGAAGCGGTGTATCAAAACGCCATTTTCATCAACCAGGAATTTTTCAAAGTTCCATTTAATTTCACCTGTAAAATCAGGATTTGGTGCTTCTGTTAAATACTTGAACAAAGGAGAAATATCCTCACCCTTTACGCTTGATTTTTCAGTCATTGGGAAAGTTATGCCATATTTTTGAGTACATAACGTCCTTATGTCTGTAGCGGTACCGGGCTCCTGGCCGCCAAAGTTATTGGCTGGGAAACCAACTACTACCAATTTGTCTTTGTAAAGTTCAGACAGTTTTTGCAAATCAGAGTATTGTGGTGTATAACCACATTTTGATGCGGTATTAACAATTAATACTTTTTTGCCTTTGTACTTAGCCAAAGAAAAGTCTGATCCTTCTAATGTTTTTAGTTTAAAATCATAAACAGACGTGGGTGCTGCAGCAAACAGCAATGCGAATAAAACTACGAGTATTTTCATTTTTTTAAATATTGGTTACGATTTGTTGTGTAGAGGTAAAATTAAGTATAAAAAACTCTTTTAGCCAAATAACAATCTTCTTTTTGTGTCATTTTTTTCTTTGCCGCGGGCGCTTTGTCTTTATAACCCAACAGGTGCAATGCGCCGTGTATAATTACCCGGTGTAACTCATCAGCAACGGGTTGGTTAAACTGTGCGGCATTCTCGCGTATGCGGTCAATAGAAATAAAAATGTCGCCCGTTATTACCCCGTCCGTTTCAGAATTATCAAAGGTGATAATGTCTGTATAGGTATCGTGGTTAAGATATTGCTGATTGATCTTTAGCAGGTACGCGTCCGAACAAAAGATATAGGAAAGATCGCCCAATTTAAAGCCCTCGGCAACAATGGTATCTTTTATCCATTGTTTTACCTTGTTCTTGTCTTTTAAATTGTAGCTAATGTCCTCTTCAAAAAAACTAATAGAAGGCATTATATTTTAAACAGGAGTTCAACTTCGTTGCCGGCGGCATTAAATACGCATTGGTCTGCCAGCATTTTAATAATAAAAACACCCCGGCCGCTTAATTTCTCCAGGTTTTCTTCCGAGGTCGGATCGGCCAGGTGAACATAATCAAAACCGGGTCCCTCATCGGTAACGGTCCATACAATACGGTGATGATCAGCTTCAACGTTAACGATCACCATTTTATTGGGATCTAATTTATTGCCGTGTACAATGGCGTTATTAACAACCTCGTTTAAACAGGTCATCATATTGCCGAAGACATCCTCGCCAACCTGGTATTTATCAGCTATCGCCTCTATCAAATTTTCCAGCTCAGTAATGCTTTCCAACTTTGATGGAAGCTGGAGGGTATATAGATCAGAAGTTTGAATATCGGCTTGTTGCATGTTATTTGGCATTTAGTTGATCAAAATAGGCTTTGATGATTTGTTTATAATACAAATTAAGTGTTGGCGGCACGGTTCTTACCTGCTCTGTTTGCTTGGCCTTGATTTGTTGATAATCTTGTAGTGCTTTTATAAATCCCGGTGGCATATCCTTCCCCGCATTGCTTTGTCGTTGCTGGTCCTGTTCGCGCTCCTGCTCAGCTTTTTCGGCCTCTAAAAGCCTGGTTTGAATTTGTTGTTGTCTCTTTAGCGCTTCGTCTGTTATTTTCCTGTTTACGAGATCCTTCTCAGTTTGTTCCATTTGCTGCGAAACTTTTTCCGCGTCGGGCATGGTACGGGTACCGCTTTTGTTCTCTTCGGCCTGCAATTTCTCCATTTCCTGGCGTATTTGCTGCTGCTCGCGGGCCAGCCTTGCTAATTGCTCGCTCATCTGCCCTCTTTGTGCCTGATTTGGCGTTTGGCCCGGATTTCCCTGCTGTTTCATCTGCTCGGCAGCTTTTTGCATGTTTTGGTTTAGTTGCTGCTGTCTTTGCGCCAGTTTAGACATGGATTGTTGTTTAGACTGCTTTTTGCTTTTGCTGCTTTTAGAGCTTTTACTGCTGCTGCTTTGCGACTGTTGATCCTGAAGGTTACTTAAAGCATCGGCCAGCATCAATGCCAGGTTGTTCATGGATGTCATGGCATATTGCTGGTTGCTGTTGGCCTGTGCGGTACGCCTGTCGCCCAAATTATCAAGCGCCTGGTCAATATGCGTGTTTATGGCCTCCACCTCGCGGTTAACGGTTGATTGTATTTGGGGGATACGCTTGCTTAACGAGTACAAAGTATCCTCGGCAGTCTTCAAATTATCTTTTATGCCTTTTTGTTTTTGGGCCAGGTTAACATAGTTAGGATCAGACGGGCTGATGTTTTTCAGGTCCTGCATATCTTTCTCCTGCTCGAACGAGCTGTTTACCAGGCTCTTTAATAATTGCCTCAACTGTTCTTCGTCAACTTCGGCCTGCTTATCTTCCTGCTCCTGTTCCTGCTGCTGCATTTTTTGGGCCATCTGCTTCATCTGCTTAGACGACTGCTTTTGAGACTTAGACGCGCTTTTATTATCCTTTTTAGACAATTGGTCAGAACTTTGCTGCATTTGCTGCTGAATTTGCTGCTCCTCTTGTTTGGGCTCTTCAAAATCCTGCTTTTTAGCCTGCTCCTCATCGTTCTTCTTCATTTCCTCCAGCTGCTTTTTCAGGTCCTCAAATTCCTTGTTCAACTCTTCCTGTTCTTTTTGCAACTCTTCCTGGCTCGGCTTGTCTGCCTGTTGTTGTTTGTCGGCTTGCTGCTGACTGTCTTTATCGGCCTGTTGCTGTTTAGCCTTGTCCGCAGCAGATTGATTGTCTTTGTTTTGTTGCTGATTTGCTTTGTCGGCAGCGGCTTGTTTATCCTTGTCTGCCTGCTGTTGCTTCGCTTTATCGGCGGCTGATTGGTTGTCCTTGTTTTGTTGTTGATTAGCCTTGTCCGCGGCAGCTTGCTTGTCTTTATCTGCCTGTTGTTGCTTCGCTTTATCGGCAGCGGCTTGCTTATCCTTATCAGCTTGTGATTGATTGGCCTTATCAGCAGCAGCTTGTTTATCCTTATCAGCTTGTGATTGATTAGCTTTATCGGCGGCAGCTTGCTTATCTTTATCTGCTTGCTGTTGTTTCGCTTTGTCAGCTGCCGATTGATCGTTCTTGTTTTGTGCTTGCGGATCGGTTTTCTCGGCTAATTTTTCCTGCTTATCGGCCAGTTGGTTCAGCTGCGAAATATTTTGATTCAGCTTTTGCTCGAATGCCAGTTTCTTGTACAGCTCAAGCATACGGTCAAGCTCTTTTTTGGACGACTTGCCGTCATTTTGCATTTTCTGCAACTCGGTACGCGCGCCCTCTTTCTGATCGTTCTGCATCAGCTCCTGCAATTTTTGCAGCATTTCGCGGGTTTTCGGGTCAAGCGCGTTATTCATCAGCTGGTCCATTTGCTGTTGCTTTTGGGCCATAGATTCGCTTTGTTGCTGGCTTTCAGACCGATTGTAGGAGTTTTTCCGGTTCTCGTCCTGTATTTGTTTTACCAGGTCGTCCAGTTCCTTGCGTTTCTCCAGCAGGTCCTGTATTTGTTTTTTCTCATCAAACGACAGGCTGTTTTTATTCAGCAACAGTTGATTTAATTTTTGCGATTCGCGCTCAATTTGCCCGGCCAGCTTACTTGCCGACTCCATTTGCTGTTTGATAACTTCGCTGCTGGTATTTAGCTGGTCGTTTAGTTGCTGTTCGGTAGGTACATTCAGCGTATGCTCCGGCGATTTAGTTTTCTTTGCGCCGTTTACACCGTCATTATCTGCAACTTCAAAATAGTAGGTAACCTGGTCGCCGGGTTTTATACCCATATCTTTCATGTTCCATAGGTAAAAGAAATCGGCCTGGCTTTGTGACAGGTCCGCTTTTACTTCTTTGGTATAGTTTTTTGCATTAACCTTATCGCCGGGGGCGCCAACAGTATAATGAAAGGCAAGGTCAGAGAAACCATGATCGTCCTGTATTTTACCGGTAAAATATAAAGTCTTTAAGCTAACAGAATCGGGCTTTTCAATTACACTGATGGATGGTGCCTCGTCCTCAATAACATTAACGCGGTATAAGGCAGAGTCGCTGCGGTTAACCAAATCATTTAAAGGCGTTATTTTATAGACGGAGTTTTTAAGCACCCGTTCGCGGTGTTCAAACAGGTCCTTTGCAACCGGCTCAACCGCAGATGGGGTGGCGTTCATGTAAAACAACAGCTTGGTAGCATTTTGCGTATGGAAGTGCCACGATACAGTAGTCCCTGTAGGTATGGTCAGATCGCCGGCATTTGGCAGGGTTTCATTTTTTTTATGCAGATAGGCCGGGTAGTTAAGGTCGACATCAAAATGTAACAGCGATGGTTTCAGGTTAACCTTTATTTCATATGGGACAGACGCAAAGCCATTGCCAACCAACTTAAACGTAGTGTTTTGCTGAACATTGGTAAACAGGTAATGAAATTTGGTGGTGTTTTCTTTATCCAGCTTGAAGGTGTTGTTGGCGGTTTCTACATATACATCTGCCGGCAGGCCGTTACCCTGCAGTTTAACGTCAAGGGTTAAGTCCTCGCCCTGTACTACGGATAGGACCTTATTTTGCACCAAAAACTTAAACGGAGCAACCGGCGCGAAATACTCATTATGCCTGATGAGCCTTTTGGTGCTTTCTGTTAATATAGACGGCGCGGCAAAACCAATGATGCAAATAACGCTGAACGGAATGAGCACCCATTTAATATACTTGTTGTTTTCTTTAATATTAATGGCCGATGGGAAACGCACCGGCTTTAATGCCAAAATTTTTTGATCGATGCTGGCCTGGATCAATGCGGCGTGGCGCAAGTCTTCCTCGCCCAGTTTTTTAAGCTGAAGAGTGTTTAGCAGCTTGTCTTTTACATCGGCAAAGTGCTCGCCAATAATTTCGGCAGCCTGGTCGTGCGATAAAGATTTGCCTAATTTTAGATAGGCTAATAATGAAGGTATAATGTACCGGCCGATAATGCCGAGGTTTAAAAATATAAAGCTGTAAAACAGAACGGTGCGGAAACCGGTATTAAAATTCCCGAAATACTCGGATAACGTAATAACCACATAGGCCGAAAACAGCCCTGCACCCAAAAAAAGGGCCCCCCTCAATATTTTATTGAGATAATATTTTTTGATAAAGGTGTTAACCTTTTCAATCAAAAGGGTATAATTCTCAGACACTTGCATAGGCCGAAAGGGTTACATATCTCACTAAATTAACAACATAGCACTACAAAAACGAAAAAGCAATTGTAACGATATGTTTACACGAAAATAAATAGTATTTAAACTTAAAACAAAACGCTTATACATCCAAAAAAGTTTTGAGCGAAATGATATTACGATGATAAAATTAAACATAAATTACCCGATATTTGTAAGGTAAACTTACAAGTTTAACTTTATATTATGGATAATCAGCATCAATACGTTTCAGAGCTTCGGACGGTAGTAGCCCGGCTGATAAAAAAGCTGCGTAAAGAATCGGCAACCGGCCAGCACCTGTCACTTACCGAGCGGTCGACAATGGGGTTGCTTTACCGGGACACGGCACTGCTGCCAAGCGAACTGGCGGCCATGGAAAAGATCACCACCCAATCCATGTCGACCATACTAAATCATTTGCTCGAACTGGGCTATATCACCCGGACGGCATCCAAAACCGATAAGCGAAAAGTAATTATATCGCTCACAAAAACGGGCGAAAACGTTTTGCTGCAAGTGCGTAATGAGCGCGACGAATGGCTTACCAAAGCAATAGAAGCAACGTGCAGCAAAGAAGAACAGGACCTGTTGAAAAGGGCCATTATCCCATTAACAAAAATTATAGATTTTGAGTAAAATGATACTTACATTTTCAATAACCTTCTTTCCGCGTAGCGAAGAGAGGGTCGCCCAGCGAAGCGTTGGCGGGGTGAGTAATCGGTGCAATCAAAACTAAATCGGTGCAATCAAGAAAAACAGTGAAATCAAATAAATGAACATAACAACCTTCAGGGCATTTAAAAGCAGAAATTACCGGTTATTCTTTGTGGGGCAGTCGGCCTCGCTTATTGGCACATGGATGCAAAAAACAGCCGTAAGCTGGGTTATCTACTCGCTTACCCATTCTACCTTTATACTGGGGCTTACACTGTTTGCCAGCCAGTTCCCATCCTTCTTATTCTCCTTAATGGGCGGCGTGGTATCAGACCGATACAACCGCTTCAAAGTATTGTTAACCACCCAAGTAGCGTCAATGATACAGGCTACCCTGTTGGCCATATTGATATTCGCTAATCATTACCAGGTTTGGGAGATATTATCATTAAGCGTGCTTTTAGGTGTCATCAACGCGTTTGATGTGCCAGCGCGGCAATCACTGGTATATGAAATGGTGGACAATAAAGATGATCTCCCCAATGCCCTCGCGCTCAATTCATCCATGGTTAACCTGTCGCGGCTCATCGGGCCCGCGCTTGCCGGCATTGTGCTGGAAAGCCTGGGCGATGGGGTTTGTTTTTTATTGAATGCTGTTAGTTTTATGGCTGTTATCGCCTCGCTGCTGCTGATGCGGCTACCAAAATATATCCATAAGCAACATAAGAAAAACGCATTTGGCGAATTGAAAGAGGGCTTTAGCTATATCAAACGCACGCCATCCATAAGGTTTGTGATAATTATGCTGGGGCTGATCAGCTTATTGGTGCTGCCGTTCAGCACGCTTATTCCCTACTATGCCAAGGACGTTTTTAAAGGTACGGCATCCACATTTGGTATTATTGACAGCTTTATTGGCCTGGGCGCATTCTCGGGCGCTATATTTTTAGCCTCGCAAAAAACCGGGGCCGACTTGCGGAAAATATTATTCATTAATACCCTTGTGTTTGGCACCGGGTTAATACTATTCTCGCACGAAGGTAATTACCCGCTGGCGCTTGTTTTTGCTACCGTCGCCGGTTTTGGTATGATGTCGCAAATTACGGTGAGCAATACTATTATACAAACAACGGTTGCCCCCGGCATGCGCGGCCGGGTCATCAGTTTTTACGCTATGGCGTTTTTTGGTATGCAGCCATTGGGCGGATTGCTGGTTGGCTCGATATCCAGGTGGATAGGTACCACAGACACCCTGATGGGCGAAGGTGTAGCGGCCCTGTTGATTGGCCTGTTACACTGGCGCTACCTGCATCGCGAAAAGCTAAAAGCAAAGCATGCAGCTATTGTTTTGGAGCGCCAGGAGTTGCACCCGGCTTAAGCGGTTTTATAATTATATACTGCACAAAAGTATTCCGGTCCTGGTTGGGCGGCACTTGCAGGTCGTTGTCCATTTCTATGCTAAATGTGGCGTTCATATCGCTGTCGATATCAAAATCAAAGCTTTTTTCTTCCATGTTCCCGGTAACAAAATAGTTGGCTATCTTTTTCCCGTTCATATAAATGTTAAGATGAGGGAAAACATTGGCCGCAGAAGTTCCCATTGCCGATATAGCTATTTTAAACCGCCCCTTTTTTACTGCAACCGGTTTGGTGCTTATAGCGCCTTTCCAAATGGCTATTTGTTTTTCGTTGGCTAATACCGACCCCGTACCGGGCGCAAAATCATCATATTTAACAAAAATATAATTGTCCGTCATAAAACGTTTAGACATATAAAACAATGCCCAGGCATCATAAAAGGTCCGTTCTTTTAAAAGCGTATAGGCGGTATCCAGTGCTTTAAGTTTGGCTTTATCGGGCATGGGGGTACCGTGCGCGCCAACTATCCAAAAACCCTTCCGGGCATAATCTTTAGTTTGCTTGTGTATGATGGAATCTATGTTGGCGTCGTTTCCCGAGAATACCTCGGCCTTTGAACCAAATACCGTTAAATAATATTGCTGGTGCCAGGCGGTTACTTCGTTAAAGATAGCCAGGTTGCCAGGGTTCTCTTGCACAACATATTGCGACATTTCTCTAAACTGCGTTTTGCTTACCGCTGTATAATATTTTTTTACAAAAAACAGGTTGATCAATGACAGGCCTACAAAAAGGCCGGTAAGCAGGTATTTTAATAGCGGTATTTTAAATAGCTCGATACTATAAGCAAGCGCCAGGATTATTGCCGGGAGCAATACAATAGTATAACGCGGATAAAGCATGGGCACCGTGATGAGCGAGCGCAAATAGGGTATAAAAAGAACCGCGGCTATCCACGTAAAAATGATGGTAAAACTTAATAAAAGAGGATTGTCCTTTATCTTTCCCGTTGCTATAGCCCCTGAAAGAATAGACACCCGGATAAAAAATGCGGATAAAAGAATGATCAGTAAAGGGTTTAGCAGGTCGGCATCGCCAAAATAGCCGTAAAAAAACCGCTGCATAAAATCCACGGGGATATCCTGTATCCAAAACGACTTTATTTGAGCAACAGAAATTAGAAAAGGAAGGCATGGCAAATAACCAATCGCTATGACGATGAACCCCGTAAGGATATATTTAGAAAGAGCCTTTCTATCCGGCCCATGCTCTTGTAAAATAAATATCAGCGCTAAAACTACCTGTGCAGCCACCGCAAATAAACTGTAATAATGGCTATATAACAGCAGGAGGGTAAACAGCGCATAATACAAAGCTGTTTTTTTGGAAGGGGCCTTTACAAGCCTTATAAAATAAGTAAACGACAGTGCCGCAAAAAGAAAGGCGAATATATAGGGCCGCGCTTCCTGCGAGTAGGACAGGTTGTAAAAATTAACCGCCGTAATAATGGCGCAAATAGTGCCCAGGCTTTTATTAAGCACCTCTTTACCCAAACGGAACATGGCCCAAATGCTAACTGTACCGGCAATAACAGATATAAACCGTGCCGCGAATTCGGTGTAGCCGAAAATGTCAAAGGCGAGGCGCTCTGTAATAAAATATAAAGGAGGATGCTGATCGATCTGTTTTAGAAACCCAAATAGTTCGCCCCAGGATAGGTTGGGGTTGGCCTCGTTCATGGTATGCAGCTCGTCCAGCCATAAGCTTTGAAAGTTAAGGCCCTTAAGCCTTAACAGAAGGGAAATTAACAGGATTACCCCAAGCACCCAGTCATTAATAACGATCTTTAATAACCTATTCATGGTCGTTTTTTTTGATTAGCGTATAGATCTGTTTATAAGATTGCGTGTTTTGCTGATGTAGCAAGTTAAGCAACAGCACACCCATAATAAAAAACCCTATACATACTACCGCTAAAATTACCAGGCTGATAGAGAGCGTACTAAACCAGCCGAGTATAGCGGTGTGAGAAATAAACTTTTGATAAAGAATATCGGCCAGGCTGATAAAAAACAGGATGATCAACACGACGAATAGCTTTAAAAAAAGCAAAAGCAGGTCTTCGCCAAACTCTATCATCGATTTAAAAGCATGTAATAAAAGGCCCTTATAGCCCATTTTGGATTTGCCGTCGATGCGTTTTTGCCGGTTAAAAATGATTTTTGTTGACTTTGCCTTTTGCTTTAGAAGGTATGCGGGAAAATGCACAAAGGAAGTATGGCTTATCCGCTCTATAATTGAGCTGCTCACCATGCAATAGTTACCAAAATCAATTGTTTTGCCGGTAATCATCCGGAATATTAGCTTATAAAAAAGGTAAGAGAACCTAAACAAAATGCTTTCCGATCTTTTTCCTCTTTTTACGGTAACGATGTCATAATCCCTGGTTTTCAACAATTCGGGTATGGCTGCGGGGTCGTCTTCTCCGTCACAATCCATCACTATTGCATGGGTTGCCGGTAAGGTATTGGCATACATCAGCCCCTGGTAAATAGCCTCCTGCTGCCCAACGTTAAATTTAAGCCGTAAAATGTCAAAATGTATATTATCCGAATTGAAATTGAAGGCCGAAAGCAACCCCAGTGAGTCATCCTGCGAACAATCATCAACAATAACCACATGAAATTTTTCGGTCATAGCCGCCAAAATAGCCTCAAGCCGTTTTAGGAACCGGATAATTGTTTCCTGTTCGTTAAAACAGGGGGCTATAATTGTGACCATAATTGTGATACGCAGCAATTGAAATAATGGTTGCCAAAGGGTGTTGATGGCGAAGGGTAGCCGCTACGCGGCAAACTGGAATGATGGGATTTTTTCTACAAAGGGGATGACCCGCTGGGCCATAAACGTGGATGAAAAAAATCGTTTTCGGTTTGCACGCGCCGTCTTTCCCGTCTGTCGTAATAGTAGATAGGCGTGGCCCCGCTGGGCCATAAACGAGGATGAATAAAATCGTTTTCGGTTTGCACGCGCCGTCTTTCCCGTCTGTCGTAATAAGTAGATAGGCGTGGCCCCGCTGAGTCATAAACGTGGATGAAAAAAAACGTTCTCGGTTTGCACGCGCTGTCCTTCCCCTTTTGTCTTAATAGTAGATAGGCGTGGCCCATAGGGCCAACCCCTTTGTAGAAAAACAATAAAAGTAAATTATTGCCGTGTAGCGGCTACCCTGCGGGGACATAATGGGCGATACGATTGGATAAATATTAAAGGGCCTTATTGTGCCTTCTCCACCCTCACACCAACATCACTAACCTCGCGCAGCGGGTTATCGCGCATATTCTGTTCTATCTCAAGCGTATAAACGCCCGGGCCGGGGAACTTATAATTGGTTCGGCACGGTATCTGGTAACTGTATATATTGCCCGAGCCATCGCCCAGCCACTCGCCGTCTTTATTGGCTAACTTGAACTCGAAGCGTGTGGTGGTTGTTGGTTTACCGGGGCTGGATTGATGTATTAAAAGAAACAGGTTTGAATATTTATAATCGGCCGTAACCCGCAGGTTGAGGTATAGATTATACCCAATGGTAGCGTCATCGATCTTAACCTGGAATTTAAATTTATTTACATACGGCCAGTTGTTGTTAACGATCTCGGTGTTTTGATCGGTAACGGCATTCTTATCTGCACAGCCCGATAGCGATAACGCAAACAGCATTAACCCTACAGCTGATATATTTAAAAACTGTTTCATTATCGCTTAGCTTTCGGAAGGGCCGTTATTTGGCGGGCCGTCCGGGCGGTTTTGATTGTTGTTATTATTATTCCGGTTATCGGGGCGCTTTGGACGGTTCCTGTTACGGTCGTTGCGCTCATTCCGGTTTCCACCCTCGGGCCGTGGCCCCTGTGGGCGCTGCTGTTGGCTTGTGTTTGCCGGCGCGGCGCGGTTGGGATCAATAGAAAGGCCCGGTTGTCCCGGTTTTTTATTTTTGTTACGGCTCTTGTTTTTATTCTTGCTGCGGTTACGCTCGTCCAAACGGGTAAGGCTGTCTTGTCCTACAACATTTTCGTAATCCAGTATCTTAACCGGTTTGGTTTCTATTTCAACAATTTCGCCCAGGTCCTCGGGTAATTTACCCTCTTTGTTCATGGCCTGTATCTCTTTTACCCGTTTAATAGGGATGGGTATCCATGATTCTTCGCGCGGGTAGCTAAACCACATCAATTTTTTAAAGATGTCGGTTTTTTGCAGTCGGGCATCGCCTTTTTCGGTCTTTAGGTAGTTTACGTTATCGGGGATGTGCTTTAACGCATCCATATAAGTATCCAGCTCATAATTTAAACAGCACTTTAGCTTACCGCATTGCCCGGCCAGTTTCAAGGTGTTTAGCGAAAGGTTTTGATACCGCGCAGCGGAGGTAGATACCGTTTTAAAATCCGTTAACCAGGTAGAGCAGCAAAGCTCGCGCCCGCAGGAGCCGATACCGCCTAAGCGGCTTGCTTCCTGGCGCATACCTATCTGTCGCATCTCGATACGGATGCGGAAGGTTTCCGCCATTTTTTTGATCAGCTCGCGAAAATCGACACGGCCCTCGGCAGTATAATAGAAAGTAGCTTTGGTTTTATCGGCCTGGTAATCCACATCGCTTAGCTTCATAGACAGGTTAAGGCTTAATGCCAGCTTGCGAGCGGCATGCATGGTTTCCCATTCCATATCTTTGGCGGCCTTCCACTTCTCTACATCGGGCACGGTAGCCTTGCGGTATATCTTTTTAACTACATCCTCCTGCTTAACGCGGCGCTTGGTCATCTGCATCCGTACCAGCTCGCCGGTGATGGACACATGTCCCAGGTCGTAACCGCCGGTGGTAGCTTCCACCACAACCAGCTCGCCCGCTTCCAGGTAAATGTTATCGTTATTCAAGTAAAACTCCTTTCTTGAGCCCTTGAATTTTACTTCAATTACCGGAAAAGGCTTATAATTTGTCGGCATGTCCATGTGGGCAAGCCAATCGTAAACGTCTAATTTGCTGCATCCATTTGTAAGGCATGAGCCATTACTTTTGCAGCCGGCGGGTGAGCATCCGCCCCCCGTTGAACAACTTCCACATCCCATGGTTAATTCGGTATATAATGATTCCCTTGCGGGCTTGACTTAGCTTTTACAAAGCTTATAATTTGTAAAGATACATCTAAAAACAAAATTTTAGGGTTTGCATTTCTTTCTACGTGATAATGTGCCTTTTCAAGTTCGCCGCTAATGGCGTTTGCCATTGAAATGGTCATTACTTTAGCCATGCGCTGTGCGGTTTCCAATTCGGCAGCGGGTAAATGTACCAGGCTGCCGGCATCGGCCATCAGCAGGCAGCATTCGCGTATGAAACTTATTCCGTAACGTATAAAGTTCTTTTGATTTTCGCGGCCCAATTTGGCAAGCTGGTCTACAAAGGCTACCAACTCTATCCCCTTGTTGGCAAAACAATAGCGCAGCCATTGCACAAAAAGGTTATGGTAACTGTTGTTATCCTGCCCAAGCATGGCCAATGCTTCGGTTAAATTGCCGTTACTTAAATAGGCTATTTCGGCAGCTTCGTGTTCGGTTTGGTGATGATGGGTTATCAAATGATCTTTAATATCATCATAACTCAACGCCGGAATTTTAACCAGTTGCGTACGCGAGAGGATGGTGTTTAATATCTGGTCCTGGTTTTGGGCCACTAACAGAAACAGGGTATTAGGTTGCGGCTCTTCTATAATTTTTAGCAGGGCATTACCCTGTTTATCTAAAAATTCGGGCAGCCAAAGTATCAAAACCTTATAAACAGACTCAAAGGGCTTAAAGCTTAGCTTTTTGATGATCTGGTGGCACTCGGCAATATTGATGTTGGCTTGTTTGTTCCCCGCATCCAGGTAGCTGCGCCAAATATCCAGCGTTAGATAGGTGTTCTCTGAAAACGCCTGCCGCCAGCTATCTATAAAGTCGATGGAGGTTTCTTTAGGAAGCCCAAACGTTGGGTAAGAGAAATGCAGATCGGGGTGCATCAATTTTTGATACTTGCGGCAGGACGAACAAACCCCGCAGGAATCATCGGGCTGCTTATCCTCGCACGAGAGGAATTGCGCATAGGCAACCGCCAGCGCCAAACTACCCGAACCCTCGGGCCCCAAAAACAGTTGCGCGTGGCTAACCCGGTTTTCGATAACCGTATTAACCAAGCGTTGCTTGATGGCGGCCTGCCCTACTATCTGGTTAAACTGCATTGGTGCAAAATAGTGATTAGATATGAGAATTGAGATATGAGAATTAAGACGGGTGGTTTTTTTGACAAACAGCGGAAAAATGATCGATAGCCGTTTTTAGACGGTTAATAGAAGTTTTATGGCTAATAATAAGCGATAATCAGTAGACTAATAGTCGATTATCCGGCGCTATTAGTCGAGAATTTGCGCATTAATTAAGAGAAAAGCGGCGTACTTAAATAATGGATATATTTGCCATATGACAAGCCTGATCTTTAATCTTCAATCACCAATCTTTAAAAAGCCATGAGAGTGATGGCCTTTGATTATGGCACCAAGCGCATAGGTATTGCGGTTACCGATCCGTTGCAGATCATTGCCACTGGACTGGATACCATACATCCAATTCACATTATCGACTACTTAAAGAAGTACCTGCAAACAGAACAGGTTGAGCGTTTTATAGTTGGCGAACCGAAGCAAATGGACAATACGCCATCGCAATCTGCCCCTCATGTTAAGGGGTTTGTGGGCCTGTTGAAGAAGACCTTCCCGGATATCCCCGTTGAGATGCTGGATGAAAGGTTTACCTCTAAAATGGCCTCAGCAACCATCGCCCAAAGCGGAATGGGCAAGAAAGCAAGGCAGAATAAGGAGTTGGTGGATACGATATCTGCTATCATTCTTTTGCAATCCTGGATGTCTGCCAGCCATTAATTTCAAAATGCCTAAATTTGCCGGATGGAAATTCTGCCGGAAGATCTGCAACAATATCTTGATACCCACTGCGAGTCGGAGCCGGAGGCGTTGCAATTCATTAACCGGGAAACCTATTTAAAGGTATTGAAACCCAATATGTTAAGCGGCCATTACCAGGGCCGGGTGCTGAGCATGCTAAGTAAAATGATGCAGCCAAAGCTTATTGTAGAAGTTGGGACATTTACCGGGTATGCCACCATTTGCCTTGCCGAAGGACTGACGGAAGACGGTATAATACATACGATAGAGGTTAACCGCGAGCTGGAAGAGATGCTTTATTCACACTTTAAACTAACAAATGTGGATAAAAAGATACGACAGCATTTTGGTTCGGCAGCGCAAATTATAGCTGATATGAATGTAACAAACATAGACATTGCGTTCATAGATGCGGATAAGAAGAATAATTTACTTTACTTTGATCTACTATTTGACAAAGTCAGATCCGGAGGATTAATAATAATTGACAATGTTTTGTGGAAAGGAAAGGTATATGACGCTGACCCCGATAGCTATCGGGGTGACGCAGATACCGCAAGCTTCCGCAAGCTAAATGACCAGATAGCCGCCGATACCAGGGTTGAAAAACTAATTCTCCCGGTGCGCGACGGGCTGCTGATCATCAGAAAACGATAAATTATGAAGAAAATCTTACTGATTACCACCCTGTTAACATCATCAGTTGCGGCTTTTGCGCAGAACAATACTTCACAATCTTATATTGAACAGTTTAAGGATAATGCCGTTGCTATTATGCACGAAACAGGTATCCCTGCCAGCATTATTTTAGGTATAGCCATGCATGAATCTGGTAACGGGAACAGCACCATCGCTAAAAACCTGAACAACCAGTTTGGTGTAAAAGGCGGCGGAGGGGCCGATATCCGTACCAAAAAGAAAACCATCCACTCAGCCTATAAAAAGTACGATTCTATACTGGAATCATTTGACGATTTTGCCCATATCATGTTAGAACGCAAACAATTTAGCCACCTGGCCGAAGAGCTTACCCAATATGATTATGAAAAATGGGTTAAGGGCATACAGCGCAGCGGCTATGCCAGCAGCCGTAAATGGGCAGCGCAGGTATTAGGGATCATTCACAAATACAACCTGAATGACCTGGACAATACGCCGAAGGAACAACCGGAATTGGCACAAAACAAGCAATAATCATTTTTAAAACTTATTTTTGGCGTATATGAATTCTGCCAAATACCCGGGTTTTACCACGAAACCGATCTTTAGCTATTTATTATTTGCGGTGCTAATTCTTTTTAGTTCGTGCTTTACGCGGAAAAGAATGGTAGGCAGCCAACCGACTACAATTTCATCACCGGTTTCAAATGCTGCTCCCGTTATCAGCAATAGCCAGGCTAAGGACAATAACAAAGCAATAGAGAAGGAAAAGAAAGATGCGATATCAACCTATGTTCCCTATACCTCGCTTACCTATATCGATCGTTTTAAAACAATCGCCATACAGGAAATGAACCTTTATGGCATACCTGCAAGTATTACATTAGCGCAAGGCTTGTTTGAATCGGGTAGCGGGAATAGCGACCTGGCCAAAATAGCCAATAATCATTTCGGTATTAAATGCACCAGCGACTGGACAGGCAAAAGCTATTATAAGGACGACGATCAAATAAATGACTGTTTTCGGGTTTATGACCATCCGGAAGATTCTTACCGCGACCATTCTGAATTTTTGAAGCGAAAACGCTATGCCCCATTATTCGAGTTGGATAAAAATGATTATGTAGGATGGGCCAATGGATTAAAGGCCGCAGGATATGCAACCAACCCAAACTATCCGCAGTTGCTGATCAATATTATCCAGAAATATAATTTGGACCAGTATGACCGCCCGGAAGGGGAAGAGCAAAAAATTAAGCGTGAAGACAGGGTGCTTACGCAGATCAACCAAAATATAGCCAAAGCTGTAAAAGATTCGCTGGTGCAAACCACGCCGGTAGATAAATTGTACACCGTAAAGCAAGGCGATACACTATATAACATTTCCAAACGTTTTGGGCTTACGATTGACGATCTGAAAGCCTTGAACAATATGGCGGATAATAGCATAAAAATTGGTCAGAAATTAGTTATAGCTAAATAGCGTTAATATTTGTTAAATAAGATGATTGAACCTGTATAAACGGTTAGTTTTAGCTTTTGTAATGAAATTTTGGTTGAGTATATTATTTGTTGCCTTATCAATTAAAGGGTTTTCGCAGGAAAAGGCTGTAGCGGGTATCGTCTGTGATAAGCTTACACAAAACCGGATTGCCAAGGTTATCGTTCAAAATACAACAACAGGTCAGGAGGTATACAATAACCTTAACGGAGTTTTCACTATAGATGCCCAGCCGGGTGATATATTAATATTTAGCAAGCAAGAGTATATTAATGATACAGTTAAGGTAGTAAGCCATATACCAATAGCCGTTTATATGAATAAAGGCGCTATACAGCTTCGGGAGGTTACCATCAGGGATACAGCACTTTCTCCCGAAAAGAAATTGGCTGCAACTAAGAATGAGTATAACAAAGCATACGGATCATTAGCTAACCGCGACCTATTGAACATGTCATCCGGTGGAGTTGGTTTGGGGATAGATGCGCTTTGGAACATGATTAGCCGGGAAGGACGCAATGCGGCGCATCTACGCGCGACTATTGACCGTGACTATAAACAAGATGTAATTGATTACCGGTTCAACAAGCGGCTGGTAGGTAACACTACCGGTTTAAAAGATGGCAAGCTCACCGATTTTATGCAAAAATACCGCCCTGGGTATTTCTTTGTGCTTAACGCCACCGACTACGAATTTATTGAATCCAGCAAAACCAATTACAGGCGATATTTGCGTAACCCGAAAGCGTATGCGCTGGCGCCGTTAGCGACGCAAAAACAATAAGCCGCCGTTTTTGCAGTTAAATGTGTGTCGAAAACAATTTTTTCTTTTATTTGCGCAATGTTTAAAGCTGGCTGCGGATCTCTTGTTTTGGTGTTGTTATTTGGTGCCCTAACCGCAAACGCACAAAAAGCCGATTCCCTTAAAAAAGATAGCGTTAAGATAGATACCGCCCTGCTTAACAAATACCGCATTGACCCACGCCGTAACGCGCTTCCCGTTATATCGAGGCCTATCATTATCCGGCCCGAATTTATACCTACCGCCATGCTCGACTATAAGGTGAGCTATTGGCATAAATCAATAACATTCGGATTAAACTTTAGCCAATCGGCTTTTAGCAGTAATTATAGCGCGGGCGGCGTAAACGCCGTGGCATTGGGCTCTAATTTTGATTTTAAGGCCGAATACAATAAAACGCCGTTTGATTATGCAACCGAATTGAACCTGATCTACGGCATCTCAAAAAATAAGGGACAGGGTTCGCGTAAAACGAACGACCGTATATTTTATGATAATAAGGTTGCATCGCAAATATCAAAACACTGGTCGCTATTTGGTTCGTTAACGTTCGAGTCGCAATTTGCCAAGGGCTTTCAATATGGTACCGCACCGGCCCCCGACCTACTGATCTCCAACTTTATGGCGCCAGGTTATCTTACAGAATCACTGGGTTTGGAATATAAGCCGACCAAGTTTTTCGACCTTCGCTTTGGTACGGGTACTGCCCGCCAAACATTTGTTTTGGATACCACAATATACCATAACATCCCCGGAAATTATGGGGTTGATACCACTAAAACAGTTAAAAATGGCAAGGTTTTACGCAAAACAGTAAAAAACGACTTAGCATTGCAAGTTGTTGCCACTATTGATAAGGACCTGATGAAGAACCTGCATTTAAATGCCCGTTATGCGTTATTTGTGCCCTATGGAAAACCGCTTGATTTTGTTACGCACCGCATAGATGCCACCCTGATAGCAAAGGTAAACAGCCTTATAAATGTTACCATAAACGGTACTTTTTTGTATGATAAAACCACTTCAAATCAGCCACAGGGGACAGAGGGGATGGCTTTAGGGGTTATTTATAAGTTCCCTTAATTGCCAAAATCAAACCAAAGTGTTCCTTTAATCGGTTCGCCCGTAGCTACATTTTGCTGGCTTTGCGGGCCAAGCTGGCTTGCGGCCAAAAACTTGTCACCTATCGGGCTTATAGCGTTTAAGAACCCTATGCTTCCATCAGGAAACGGCGGTTCTACATGGTTGTTCTTAGGCGAATCCTTCGCCCTTCTTGGATGAAGCATTTGAAAATACAGGTCTTTATTATCTGTATAAACCGTAAACGGCGATTCTTTATTTTCAACAGTGACCCACCTTACCTCAGCATGATAACCCTTGAATTCAGGATATTTCCAGTCTTCGCCGGTTACGGCATCATTATAGTTCTTTTGCCAAACGCCGAATTGCTGTCCCTTTAACCTGTTTTTCCATACATGGTACGGGCCGCGGCCCAGCCACTTCATGCCGGTAATTTTATCCTCCGGGTAATTGAACGTTATACCCATAAAATCAGCAGGGCCGGTTTGGGTATAGTTATATTCCAGCTTAGCCGGGCTGCCAGCGCTAAAGATCCATTTTACATTTAAGGTCGCCGTTCCGCTATAATTTGCTTCAACAACATAATTGTTCTTATCCGCATAATGTTTAAACTGCGTTAGTTTGGCATCGGTACCGGCCAATACCGGCCCGCCGGATAGGGAGACCTCAGCATTGGGTTTTACCACTTTTTGAATATATCCGGTTGTTTTATCAAAGTAATATTTTATGCCATTGCTGTTGATCACAAGTGTATTGCCATTATCATCAGCAACCGGAAGCTTTGGATGAATTGCGGGTTTGCTCATTAGCGCGGGTGATGGCTTAATTGCCCAACTCCAGGTAAATACCTCCTTATGGTCAGGCCCGTAGGCAGTTACATAAAGCGCTTCGCTTTTGGGCCAGGTGATGGGTAAATTAAGTTTGAGATTGCCGCTTTTGCCGGGCGCTAAATTAATGGCGGCATTGCCTGCTACTATTGTTTTTGCATTGAGCGCCTTGCTATTTGGCGAGGGGAATGAAACCAGTTTCCAGCTAAACTTACATTGGTTTAAGTTGGTAAAGAAATAGCGGTTAGTGATATCCAACTTCCCTTTAAAGCTGTTATCCAACACAGGTTGCTCAACATATATGGGCGACCAGATTTCTTTTATCGTATTAAAACTTCCTTCTTTTTCGCGGTGCGGGCCTACTATTCCGTCCGGGGCATGGTTACCATCTGAATCATAAATGCCGTTTTTATCGGTGCGGATGACCGCCTCATCTAAAAGTGCCCATATAAATCCCCCGGCACCGTAGGGGTGCTTCATCAATAAATTCCAGTAATCATCTAATGCCGCCCCGGCCCCGCCGTCATATAACCCATGCATAAACTCTGTCGGGAAAAATACATCCTTTTCTGTAGCCACCGAGCTGAGCAGGTATGCATAGTTTGGATAATGCTTTGTATTGGTCCCGTTAAATTTCTCGAATGGGTGTATCACAATGCGTTGCTGCGGGTCGTACCATGCATAATCGTTATCCAGACCGCGGTTCCAGCCACCTTCGTTGCCATTGTCCCATATAACTACAGCAGGGTGGTTAACATCGCGCACCACCATTTCTTTTACCAGTTTATGCCCAACAATGGTATCGTAGGATGCTTGCCAGCCGGTCAGCTCATCAAGCACGTATAGGCCCAGCGAATCGCATACATTTAAAAAATCCTGATCAGGCGGGTAATGCGACATGCGGACAGCATTCATGTTCATCTCTTTCATTAGTTTAACGTCCAGCAAATGCACGCCATGGCTTAAAGTTCGCCCGGTTTCGGGCCAAAAGCTGTGGCGGTCTGCACCCTTGAACATTATTTTTACCCCGTTTACATAAAAGCCATCGTTTTTGCGCAGCTCTACCGTGCGGAAACCGAAGCGCTGTGTAAGCCGGTGAATAATAGTGTTGTTCCTTTTTATGGATAATGCAACCTGGTATAAATTAGGAAACTCGCTGCTCCATTTAAGCGGGGTGGTAAATTGGCTTTTTAATACAATTTTTTCTGCGGATGCATCAACTTTAACGGCAAATGATTTACCAACATTTTCGCCGTTCAGCTTTTTTATCTGTGCTTCAATGGTTTCGCCGCCCTTTAAATTTTGCGGATAAACATCCATTTGAAAAACTCCGTCTGCCTTTGCATCTATGGCTATTCTATCTATAAAAGTTTCGGGCACTATTTCTAAATATACCGGGCGATAAATACCGCCAAATATCCAAAAGTCGCCACCCCGTTCGGCTTTGTTGACCGACTTGTTGGCGGATGTTTTGCTTACATTAACTTCCAATAAATTATCGGCATTGGGTTTTAACAAAGCAGTAACATCATACTTGAACCGGTAAAAACTTCCCTGGTGAACATCGCCCGCCTGTTGCCCGTTAACCAGGACTTTTGTATCCGTCATGGAGCCTTCAAAAACCAGGAAGACTTTTTTATGTTGCCACTCCGGTGCTGTTTTAAAATGATATTTATAAAGGCCTTCTTCGTTAAATTTAACCTTATCGGTGCCGTAATTATAATTGCCAAAACCCTGCAGCTCCCAGCAGGAGGGCACGGCAATTTTTGTCCATTCGCCGCTTTTGCGCCCAGCCGTACAAAAAAAGTCCCATTGAACGGTATGGTCCTTATCTGTACCCGATAAATATTTTATGACGGTTGCCTGCGAAAATGCGGTTAATGAAAATGCGGAAAATAGCAGTTGCAGAAATAGTTTTTTCATTGCACGATAGTTATAAACGGGTAAAGGAGTATGTAAACGGGCTATAAAAGGGGAATAACAATGCAATATCAGAAAGTTATGCGGTATAATAGCTTTCGCGGCAAAATTTGCTAAAAATGCAATAAATTAAATACCTTTTGTAAGGTTAAAACCCGTTCGGACAAATCGTTTCAAAAATCTTAATTCTGTAGTCTTTAAAATTAGGTAAGTATAATGCTTGAGAATTTATCGGATAAACTCGACAGCGCATCTATCATGCCTTACTCCTTTTTTTAAGGTTTTGATAATCTATATAGTATTGCACTTTGATAGAGAAGTTGTTATTTTGGGGTTGATTTAAAGTGTTGTGCAGGTTATAATAATAACCCGGCTGGCCGGGGTAAACATCTGTTAAAGATGAATTTTTGTAAGCTATGCTTAGCTCGCTACCGGGCGCAAATTCCCACAAGTATATCATATCTATATTAAAGGTGTTAAAATCTTCATTATTTGTAGCATTAAACTCTGACGGTATGCGCTGTACCAGGCTACCATCTCGTTGCAAGTTGTAAAATGAAATATTAGAACGCCTGCTCCAGTAATGCCTGGCCCGCAGTGTAAGGCCCATACGATTGTTAAAAGTGTATTTAAGATTAAAAATGTTTTCTACAGTGTTACGGTTATAAAGTGAAAAAACGGAAACATTGCTTGCATCAACAGTCAAAAAACCGTAAACATTACGTTGCGGGTTGTAAGTAACGTCCTGGCCAAAGCTAAACTTGTTATTAATACGCAGCGTATAAAAAATTTCGTTGGTGTTAGTATATGATCCCTGGCCGTTATTTACCTCTACTATCTGCACAAAAAACCCGCCGCTTAGGCGCTTTGCACGATTGGTATTTCCATAAAAGTTGAAACGGTAGCTTGATGACGTGTTGTAAAACAAGCCGGCGATCTCAGGGGCATAAAAATCATGGCCGCCTGGCTGAATGTGTTCATTTGTGCCTAATTGCCAAAGATTTTTTAGCGTAACATTACCACCAATGGCCGCATCGATAGTTTGAAATGCCGCTGGTTCCACTCGCCTCGAGTAGTAAAAATTGGTCCAAATATTCCATTGGTTAAAATATTTAGTGGGTTTATATATAGCATATTGTGTGCTTATATTATGGTCCAGGTAGTTTGGGTTATTTAAAAACCCCAGATCGTTAGGGTTATAATTGGGGCTGGCAAAATCTTCGGTAACATTCCAGGTAAAAGTACCCAGCGTTTTGTTGGCACTCACTTCATAAGCGGCACCATTTACCTTCGTTTTGTCGGCATAACTTAAACTACTCATAAAACCATAGCCTGTTAGACTGTATGAGTTTTTTTTATTGTTAAGGTTATACACAAGGCCGCCCACATCAGCATTATAATTATGCCCAAAACGATTTACATTTGTATTGATGAGCGCGATATCAGAGTTGTTCTTCAAATTCTGATCGAGTACAATGATATTGTAATTAGTTACGGGCGATGTTTGCACAAAACGGGTTTGCCCGGTAATCGTGTCGCGAACTGTGGCTTCTGCACTTTGGGTTACCGCATTAAAAACACCTATTGCCAAACCGTTAGCCATCCGGCCAGAAACCTTAGTGGCATTTAGTAACCTGGTTTCCGTTGGATTTTTAACTATTTCTTCGTGGGCATTTAAACCGATATTGCCATAATCAATTGGTTGCCCGCCAATATTGCGCGAATAAAATAATCCTCCTTTATTAAAAAGTTCTGTCCCTTCAGTAAAAAACGATCTGTTTTCATTGTACTTTATTCGAAAAGGGGTTAGGTTGAGGACTTGATTATCAGATTGTACCTGCCCAAAATCGGGTATAAGTGTCATGTCCAATGTAAAGCTTTGGTTTATGCCGTATTTAACATCCATGCCTCCGTTTACTGCGCCGGTAGTATTTGCTACGCCCGTGGTATTGTAGGGATAATGGTTAACATAGGTAGACATGTAAGGATAAAAGGCCAGGCGCAAGGGTGGTGTCAGCTTTTCAATACCGCTTAGCTGGCCTTCCTGATTAACAAAGCCATTTTTTTTCGGATCAAGTTCATTCCAGAATAGTTGTTTTTGCTCTATCTGGCGTTTGCGTATTAGGTTAAGACCCCAGGTTTGAACGTCTTTTTGCGGAAAGCGAAGAGCAGAATAAGGTATTTTTAACTCGGCAGTCCAGCCATGTGCATCTATCTTGACAGCACTTTGCCAAACGGCGTTCCAACTGGGATCCTCATTATTACCATTGGGGCTTGGTGCATACTTGGCGTCAAACTGTACACCGGCAGACGTAACATAAAACCCGGAAGCATTTATACCGTCGAGATAAGTGTCGAGGATAATACCGATAAAATCAGAATTGCCAATGTTGTCGCGATTGGTTAATTCATGTTGAACCTTTTCGGCATCGGTTTCATACATGTGCGCAGCAACATAAATAGCGGTATTATCATATAAAATGCGAACCTCTGTTCGCTCCTCTTGTTTTTCATGGCGGCCTGCAACAGGATTCAGTTCAACAAAATCGGTTGCAACGGGCGCTATTTTCCAAACATCGTCGTCTATTGTCCCGTCAATTTTTGGAGCGGTATTGGTTTTTGTCGCCAAAAGTTTTTTAACGGGAGACTGCGAAAATGCGCACAGTGTTATGCCTGTAAGAATAATAGTAAAAATAAATTTCATAGAGGAGCAGGTGGTGTAGTTATAAGACTGCAAAGTGAAAAAAACGTTACAGGGATTTTTGTTAAGGAATGGTTAAAAGATGTTAAACTATAATGAGCGTTTATAGTAACCATGTCTTCCTCAGTAAATATTAAATTTATAGGTTATACTTCAAAATCTTAACTTTGCAATCTTTAAAATTAGGTAAGCATAATGTTTGAAAATTTATCGGATAAGTTAGACAGGGCGTTCAAGGTCCTGAAGGGACAAGGTACCATTACAGAGATAAACGTGGCAGAGACCATGAAGGAGATCCGCAAGGCCCTTCTTGATGCTGACGTTAACTATAAAACCGCCAAAGCCTTTACGGATGATGTAAGGCAAAAAGCAATAGGTGCAAACGTATTAACTACCGTTTCGCCGGGCCAGTTGCTCACCAAGATCATGAACGATGAGCTTACTGAGCTGATGGGTGGCAGCACAGCGGAATTGGATCTTAAAGCATCACCAACCATTATATTAATAGCAGGTTTGAATGGTGCGGGTAAAACAACCTTTACCGGTAAGCTGGCTAATTTCTTAAAAACGCAAAAGAACAAAAAGCCGCTATTGGTGGCTGATGATATTTACCGCCCTGCGGCTATTGACCAGTTGATGGTTTTAGGCGAACAGATAGGCGTGCCTGTATATACCAATCGCGAATCGAAGGACCCGGTTGCCATTGCCCGCGAGGGTATCGCGTTAGCAAAGCAAAATGGGCATAACGTAGTCATTATTGACACCGCTGGCCGTTTGGCTATTGACGAGGCCATGATGGTGGAGATTGAGCAGGTGAAAGCGGCAGTACAACCCCACGAAATATTGTTTGTGGTAGATGCTATGACCGGCCAGGATGCGGTAAACACGGCACGTATATTTAACGAACGGCTCGACTTTACCGGCGTGGTACTAACCAAACTGGATGGCGATACCCGAGGTGGTGCGGCATTGTCTATTAAATCTGTCGTAAACAAACCAATCAAGTTTATTGGTACGGGTGAAAAGATGGAAGCGCTGGACGTTTTCCACCCCGACCGTATGGCATCCCGTATTTTGGGCATGGGCGATGTGGTATCGTTGGTTGAGCGTGCGCAACAGCAGTTTGATGAGAAAGAAGCTGCCGAGCTGCAAAAGAAGATCCGTAAAAACAAGTTCGACTTTAACGACTTTTACAGCCAAATACAGCAGATCAAAAAAATGGGTAACATGAAGGACCTTATGGGCATGATACCCGGCGTTGGCAAAATGATGAAGGATGTAGAGGTTGATGACGATGCGTTTAAAGGAATTGAGGCCATTATCCAATCCATGACCCCTCACGAAAAAGAGAATCCCGACAGCATAAACCAAAGCCGCCGTAACCGCATAGCCAAAGGATCAGGCAAAAAGCTGGAAGAAGTGAACCGTTTGATCAAACAGTTTGACGATATGCGCAAGGTAATGAAGCAAATGAGCAACCCGGCAGCCATGGCCAATATGATGAAGCGGATGCCTAAAATGTAAGGGGATTTCGAATGTCGGATTTTCGATTTCGGATTTAGTTTGTCATTGTTTTTTATCATCTTTATGAAATACTTTGATGATAATCATATGCGTAAGATCAACTTATCCCTTCCTGTAATACTATCTCTCTTTTGCCTTACTGCCAAAGCGCAAGTTCCCGGCTCTGCAATTGATGTGCAGCATTATTCATATGCCCTGCAGCTTAACGATGAGAACGACAATGTTAAAGGCGAAGCTACTGTAGATATTAAGTTTTTAAAAGACGTTAATGCCTTTCACCTCGACCTGGTAAAGCCGAATAGCGCCGGCAAAGGCATGTTGGTTTCATCGGTGAAGGAAAAGGGGAAAGATGTGCATTTTTCGCAGGATAACGAGATGCTGAATATTGACGGTACTGCAAAAACAAACACCCTTCATAGCTATGTTATTACTTATTCAGGCATTCCGGCTGATGGGTTGGTTATATCCACCAATAAATTTAATCACCGTACTTTTTTTGGCGACAACTGGCCCAACCGCGCCCATAACTGGCTGCCCTGCGTTGATGACCCCGCAGACAAGGCGTCGCTTGAATTTGCAATTACTGCCCCGGCCCATTACCAGGTAATTGCCAACGGGTTGAAAGTAAAAGAAGAAACGCTGACTAATGGCCAAAGGCTAACACAATACAAGGAAACCGCTTTATTATCGCCTAAAATTTTTGTTATCGGTGTAGCCGAATTTGCTATTGATAACCCCGGCACACCAGACGGCATACCGGTTTATACATATGTATTTCCCGAAAATAAAGAAGTTGGTTTTAAAAGTTACGCAGTAGCTAAAGATATATTGCCCTTTTATATCAGCAAGTTTGGCCCTTATGCTTACAAAAAATTAGCCAATGTGCAGTCAAAAACAAGATTTGGCGGCCTCGAAAACGCAAGCGCCATTTTCTATAACGAAAACTCGGTAGGCAGCCGGGGTATTGAAGAGTTGATGGCACACGAAATGGCGCACCAATGGTTTGGCGATGCAGCCACCGAAAAAACATTTGCCAACCTATGGCTAAGCGAAGGCTTTGCCACCTACATGACCAATTACTACCTGGAAAGCAAATATGGCATAGATTCTTTAAAAAAGCGTTTAATAAAAGACAGGAACACGGTATTGAATTACGAAAGGCGCCGGATGACACCTGTTGTCGATACCACTGTAAAAGGGGATTACATGGCGCTATTAAATGCCAACAGCTACCAAAAAGGCGGCTGGGTATTGCACATGCTTCGCCGTAAATTGGGCGAAGACGTGTTTTGGAAAGGTATCCGTAATTACTATGCCAAATACAATGGCAGTAATGCCAATACTGATGATCTGCGGAAGATAATGGAGCAGGCCAGTGGGCAGGACCTAAGGACTTTCTTTAACCAATGGTTGTTTGTTGCCGGGCACCCGCAACTGGCGATCAATTGGACGTATGATGCAGATAAAAAGATGATCAACCTGGTTATCGAGCAAAAACAAAGTGGTTTATATGACTTGCCGCTGGAGCTTTCAATAGCCGGGCAAAAACATACGGTTAATATTAAGGATAAAACCACAACCATTCAGTTTCAGGCAGCAACTAAACCGGCTACAATAGTTACCGATCCGGATATAAACCTGCTGGCCTCATTTACAGCGACGGACATGACGGGTAAGTAGTATTTAGTCGGAAGTTCTTAGTCGTAAGCCAGTAATTTTAGTTTTTTGACTCGGGACTTAAGACTTTTGACTCAAGACTTTTTTATCACCCCAAATAAATTCTATAACTTACGCTGTTAAACTTTATCAATAGTGTTAGTTAAAACTTTCGGCAGCGCGGTTTACGGGATAGAAGCCATGACCATTACGGTTGAGGTAAATATAAGCGGCGGCAATATCTTTTATTCTATAGTTGGCCTGCCCGACAATGCCGTGCGCGAGTCGTGGCAACGGATAGAGTCTGCATTGACCACTAACGATTTTCGGATGCCCCGCCAACGCATCATTGTTAATATGGCGCCTGCTGATATTAAAAAGGAAGGCTCATCATACGACCTTACTATTGCAACGGCTATACTGGCGGCTTCAGGACAAATAGAGCCAGAGGAACTGGATAAGTACCTGATCATGGGCGAACTTTCGCTGGATGGCAGCTTACAACCCATAAAAGGCGCTTTATCTATTTCCATACAAGCGCGCAAGGATGGCTTTAAAGGGTTTATCCTGCCCAAACAAAATGCAAGAGAGGCAGCCATTGTAAATGACCTGGAGGTTTACGGCGTTGAGAGCATTGCAGATGTAGCCGGGTTCTTTAATGGCGATACCAAACTTATCCGCGAAATTGTAAACACCCGCGAAGAATTTTACGACAGCCTTTGCAATTACGATAGCGACTTTAGCGAAGTAAAGGGCCAGGAAAATATAAAACGTGCTTTAGAAATTGCCGCTGCAGGAGGGCATAATGTGATACTGATCGGTCCGCCGGGTGCAGGTAAAACCATGCTGGCGCGCAGGCTGCCGTCTATTTTGCCGCCGCTGAGTTTATACGAATCTTTAGAAACCACCAAGATACATTCGGTGGCGGGGAAATTATCGGCTGCGGATGCGCTGGTTACTATCCGCCCGTTCCGCTCGCCGCACCATACTATTAGCGATGTAGCGTTGGTTGGCGGTGGTGGCAACCCGCAGCCGGGCGAAATATCCTTAGCGCATAACGGCGTATTGTTTTTGGATGAACTGCCCGAGTTTAAACGTTCGGCTTTAGAAGTAATGCGGCAGCCGCTGGAAGAACGGCGGGTAACTATATCGCGTGCTAAGTTTTCTGTTGATTACCCCAGCAGCTTTATGCTGGTGGCAAGTATGAACCCATGCCCCTGCGGCTACTATAACCACCCGGAAAAGGAGTGTATCTGTCCGCCGGGAATGGTGCAAAAGTATTTAAGCAAGATCTCCGGGCCGTTGCTGGACCGTATTGACCTGCATGTAGAAGTAACGCCGGTAAACTTTAACGAGTTGGCATCAGACCGCTTGGCCGAAAAAAGCGAACTCATCCGCGAACGCGTAATAAAAGCGCGCGAAATACAAATAGCCCGCTTTGGCGCACGCCCCGACCTGCATGCCAACGCCCAGATGAGCCCCCAAATGGTGCGCGACCTTTGTAAGATAACCACCGCCGGGCAAACCCTGCTTAAAAAAGCGATGGAAAAACTGGGGCTATCTGCCCGGGCCTATGACCGCATACTAAAAGTATCCCGCACCATTGCCGACCTTGCAGGCAGCGAGGATATACAAATAGAACATTTAGCCGAAGCGATACAGTTTAGGAGTTTGGACAGAGAGGGATGGGCGGGGTAAAAATTTGAATATCGAATAATGAATATAGAATGACGAATAATGAAGTAAAATTCGACAGTTATTAGGTGTTTAAGAAGTGGTTACAAACTGTAACCGATTCGAATCCAGTCGTACGGCGTTTGCGTACAACTGAAAAGAAATACAGTAACAAGGCCTGGTTTAAAACCCAAACCAAAAAGGAAGTAAGTGAAATATCCGATTTTTTCGGACATTTGAAAGTGAAGTCGTTAAAAAATTGGATATATAAGCTATTGGAAAATAGGGAGAAATCAATTGTCCGTACCCAGGAAATTGAACTTACAATAGATAGTCCTTTCGTGACGGCGAATTTACGACCGGATAGAAAGTCCAATTTGTTTAAAAGAGCATATGCACGGCTCGCTATAGAAAAGAAGAATCCGGGAATGGTAAACCCAATTTTTTCTCTCATTGATAACGATTACAAGATTTTCGGCGCATTTACATTAAACGGTGGCGGGTCCGTGTCTTTCTTTCCTGATTTTTATAAACTTGACAATTTTGACCATTTGACATTAAACAAGGACTTTATTCAAAAGAAAGGTCACTTAACCATGGTTGAATCAAGCGGGAAACATATAAAATTCGTTAACCTTGAGGCGAGTCGTTTAGAAGGGGGTAACTACTACCATTTAATCACTTTTGGAATGGAAAACACGGATTTATTAATGGATGCATCGCCTCAAATTGAATTGCCTCCCATCTCCTACGCTACCGAACAGGAAAGAATGAAGTATCATGCGTGGATTGACGGTTCAGTACAAGGGGGTGTGTGCATACTGGAATTTCCCGAGGGCGATGGAGCGTTTTTTGTGCAAATCCTAATTCTTCCAAAGGGTGAATCGAATAAAGGATTAGCTGTAGTAAGGGGCTTTGTTGAAAATCTTCTTGCAATACCTAAATCACTTGAAGGTAGGGCATTCATTTGCAAGAAAATTGACATACCCACTCCTGAAAAAAGTGATTTTTTCTATTTGTATTCTTACCTTTCGTGTCGATGAGCAGTTAAAAGGCCCTTTCGGCATTATAATAGCTCAGTCAAAATAGTTTATATGCTAAGGCCTTCAGCCTATAGAACTTTGCTCATACGGCAAGATGCCGACCAATTGATTGATGACCTTGCCGGAAGCGAGGATATACAAATAGAGCATTTGGCAGAAGCAATACAGTTTAGAAGTTTGGACAGAGAAGGATGGGCAGGGTAAGGTTTGAATAGTGCCTGATACTCATTGTATTACACCGCACCTAAATACGCAACAACTATATATTTTCCTTTATGTTTAAGACCTTTAATGATGATTTGATGTACTTGCCCAGGCGTAAGTTCTCGACAAAATATACTATACCGTTTATTATTTTTGTTTGTGCCTTATTGATAATTGGTCAGCTTATTATACAGTTTATCCCTGTTGAGCAATTGAATAAGGTATCGGGTACAATAACTGGTTTAGACACCAGGATTACATCATATAGTCATCAAAGAAGCACAAACACTTTCATACCCAGTTATTCTTTAGTGATCACACTGGACAATATGCGATCTTATAATTTACAGGAAACAGCATATCGAAATAAATTAGGCCCGATTCTTCATAAAGGAGACCAGTTAACTATTTACTACCCAACAACTTTTTGCAAGGTTTTAAGTGCTGGCTTTATTAGAGATATTGCTCAAATACAATCGGGCAATAAAGTGTTTTATACCTGGAGGGAACAGCAAAAAGGCAACTGGCTTTTAATTGGCATGTATACAGTAGCACTATCATTTTTTTATTGGTTTATGCGTAATATTCAAAAAAACGGCTAAACTCCGCTGTCGCTCGGCTCTTGTCGAGTAACCTGTATTCTAAGGCCTCCGGCCCATGCTCATGTGCCCATGCGGCAAGATGCCGCTTAATGTTTCTCATTCGGCTGGAGCCGAGCGAATGCGGCGTGCGGGTAATATTATTACTAATCTTTTAAAAATAACCTTAAATGGTAGAAGTAAAGGATCTAAAATTAGATTATACTTTTTCAGGGATTATCAGATCATCAGTTAAGCCCGTTATTTCTCGTATTATTTCGTCTAATTTTTCGGCACTAACTTTTAGCTTTGGAATGATCTCCGTGTAACTTGGATCTTCCAGGTTACAAAGCTGCGCCAGGCCAAGGATACTGGCAACGGGCGCACGTACCCTGTGTGATTGTATCCATGCAATTTCCCGCAGGCGTTGGTTCTGCTTTTCAATTCTGTCCAGGTGCTGTTGTTGTTCAGTAATATCCCTTAAATAGCAGTTAACCCCAATTACTTGCTGTTGCTGATCGCGGATCGGGTTAAAGCTCAATTCTTCAAAACTGTGCTGCCCGCCAAGCTCTATTTGCCTGATGGTACTAAAAGCCTCACCTTTAAATGCCCGGTCATAGTTGTCCAGGAAGAGCTTCATCATTTCCTGTTCAAAATCGGCATTGGTAATATTATTCTCTGTTTTACCGGTAATTAGCTCAACGCGATCCCAAAACGCCTGGTTGCCCGCAATAATGTTAAACTCCACATCAACAGACCAGATCAGGTCACGCGTGTTGTTAATGATCGCCCGCAGGTTGTGTTCGTTATTATATATTTTTTCCCGCATTTGCTTTTCTTCGGTAATATCCCGGAAATAGATGGCCAACCCATTTTTAGTTGGGTAAGCATTAGCCGATAACCACATCCCGTTATTTGGGTTATATTCTTCAAAATGCACGCTTACTTGTTCGCTGAGGGCATAATGATATTCCCGGTAAAACCGGAGTTCCTTAACATACGGGAAAAGTTCCCATATATTTTTTCCCAGCACTTCTTCTCTTTTCCGTTTCAGTAGCCGTTCGTATTCCTTATTAACATACGTAAAACTCCAATCTTTATCCAAAGTATAAAAGCCATCTGTGATACTTTCCAACACGTCGGCCAGTTCTTCAGACTTTTCTTTAAGGGCCATTTCGGCCTTTACTTTTTGGTCTATATTAATAGTTAGGACCTGCACGGCTGCTTTGCCATTAAAGGTTATAAAATGCGTATAAATATGGACATAAAATGTTTCGCCTATTCTATTTTGATGCAGCCAGCGGCCGGCATCCAGGTAATGTTCCGGTATCTGTTCGATGATCTCCAGAAGGGCGGGTACTTCTTCCTGTGGCCTAATATCGGTGATTTTTAAGTTCAGGAATTCTTTCCGGCTATACCCATACTGATCAGTTGCTGCATTGTTGACGACCAAAAACCTTAGGGTTTGGCTGTCGAAGATGTACATTGGCGTCGGCAGATCATAGAATAGCCGCTGATAATCTTCCGCAACCCTGCGGAATTCTAATTGTCGCTTTCTGATCCAAATGTATAGTAATGTTCCAATAATTAGTAAAGCAATGAAATCAATAATGCTTCGGAAAATATCCTGATGACGAGGTTCCAAAGCTTTGGCAGGAGAGGTAATTAATGGTTCGGCTATAAAGGCCCAGACTAAAGAGGCCATCGCAATAACTACAGGGGCCTTGTTATAACGTAAGTGCGTCATTTTGATTTAAATGAGGCACCAAAGTATATCTTCTTTACTATTCTTGCAAGGGGTGCACTAATACTATCATCAATGTTACTTATAGATTAAAAACCCATTAGATAAAGTTCATATATGCCTGCCTCATTTATAGCTTTTTTGCTTATTAGCTTTTATAAGCACATACCATCCTTTTGCTCTACTTGGACCCATTGGGTACTTCATCTGTTTATTTTAGAAAAGTTATTTTCTGTTAGCCAATTCAAGCACCCTTCACTTGAGTTTTGATAAATTTACGGTATGTTTTCTTATTCGTTTATTCCTGATTTTTTAATTTTGGTTAACGTATTAGCATGAATACCTACAATGAGTGATATTTCATTTAGGGGGTAGCCTTTCTTAATATAATCAAGAGCCAGTTTATTTTTAGGTTTATTGAGAAATGACAAGGTATCTTCTTTTGTGCCAGGCTTACGCCCCATAAAAACATCACCTTTAATTTTGGCAATTTTTATTCCCTCTAATTGTTTCTCACGGATTTGTGACCTCTCAAGCTGAGCAACACTCGCTAGTATTCGTGTCATTAAAGAGCATACACTATTTTCATTACCCTGATTATATAGGGTTGTTAATCCCTGTGATATAAAATGAATAGGAATACGTATTGCTGTAAAAAACTCAATTGTATCTAATATATTTTTTAAATCTCTGCCTAAATGGTCAATTGATATAACTGATAAACTGGTAATGGTTTTTTAGAAATCAGTTTTTCAATGTCCTTGCCACCTTGTCTTTCAAAAAAAGGAATAGCCCAAGAGCATCTATCCTCGATTAGATAATTGTATTCATTTTCATTTATTTTTGACGGTCTGTATTTTGGTCAAGACCGGAAACTCTAACGTAAAGGACTTTCATTTATTCACAATTTTAAAGTGGTAGCTGTTATAGCCTATAATTTATGAATAAATAAGTAAACCGCATAATAGCCATAAAGAATCCACACAATCAATTAAATTCTTCTTTATTTCAATATATAAAATAAGTAACCCGGTCAAACCGGGTCGAAAAGCGAAAATATATAAGAATGAAAAAAGCAACATCGAGAAAAGTTTTGTCCAGTTTATTATCGACAAATACAATCCAAGCCCAGGCACCACGGCCTCTAAAAGTGATAACAAAAATCCATCTCCCGATGCCGAGGATGAAGATGCGGATGGGGAAGTTGTCGAAAAACCCTTAATGAGTATAAAAAAATCAGAGACCAGTATGAATATTATAGCTACAAAATAGACGAGGGTGATCCATACTATGATTTTTCTACTATCAAAGACTTGTTAAATATGGAAAAAACGGCTAAACTTCTGCTGTCGCTCGGCTCTTGCCGAGTGACCTGTATTCTAAGGCATCCGACCTATGCGGCAAGATGCCGCTTAATATTTCTCACTCGGCTGGAGCCGAGCGAATGCAGGACATATTACTAATCTCCTAAAAATAACAATTCCTGGTCCTGTCAACAGCGGGGTTTTGCCTCAGCATAATGCTGATAGATATTTCGTGCGAGCCATAGCCATAAGCACCCAATTGATTCAAGGAATAATCGAAAGCATAACCAATACGGAAGCCGGGGTTTACATAAAACTCGGCCATGGCTACCACCGCGCTTGATTTTTGCAGGCCCTGCTGTAGGTTGGGTTTGTTGTAAATATCAACCGCGGTGCGGTAGGTTGCGCCCACCCATATCTTTTCGTTCATCAGCACAAACGCGTTAATATCCATGCTTGTTGGCGCGCCGGGTGCATCCTTTATCAGGATAGATGGCTTAAACTTCATATCGTAATTTATATCAAACAATGCGCCGGTAGTGAAATACTCATGCGGCTTTGGCGCCGGTATCATCAAGGCGGCCGCTTGTCCGGTGTGGATATGCTGGGCCAGCAGGTTATCGACAGATGCGCCAATGAAAAAGTTATCGTTACTATAATACACGCCCAGGCGCGCATCGGGCAGCAGTACGCTTTGATAGCCAACGGGGACATACGTATCATCCACCTGTACCGGGTTTAATTTAGTGCCGTCAATACCTGTTTGTATAAAGCCTAACCCTAAACCAAGGGCCAGTTTTGAATGTTCGTTATCGCCAATTTGTATGCGATAGGCATAATTGCCATAAGCGGCCACATTACTTTGCGCGCCTATCTGGTCATGCTGTACCATTAAACCAAGGCCAACTTTGCCATCATTAACAGCAGCGTCTGCAGCTACAGAGAAAGTAGTAGGCGCACCATTAAGCCCGGTCCATTGTGAGCGAAAAAAGCTGTTTAAATACAGGTCTTCCTTATAACCCGCATAAGCCGGGTTAATGTAAAGCCCGTTAAAAATATATTGGCTAAACTGCGCGTCCTGCTGTGCATTGGCGGCGACAAAGCAGAAAGTTAAACTTAAAAGTAATAAAAGCTTCTTCATGATCCTATTCCGCCCTTGTCCTTATCAATGTCAAATAACCCTTATACGAATCCCAAACCCCCGAGGTTGTTAACACTTTAAGCACATAGAAATAAGTCCCTTCAACCAGGCCGTTGCCGGTCCAGTCGTTTTTATAATTCTTCTTTTCGTAAACATCATTTCCCCAGCGGTTAATGATGACGATCTCGTTTTCAGAATACGTATCTAAGCCCGGTATAACAAAGGTGTCGTTTTTACCATCGCCATTGGGCGTAAACACGTTTGGTATAATTAACGGGTTAACCTGTTGTATAACCTGGGCCACATTATTGGCTAAAATCGGGTCGGGCTGTTTACCCTTAATATCCACAATGCTCTCTATAGAGCCGGGCTTTAAAACCTGCACCGGTACCACCAAAACCCGGGGGCTGTTTGTCGGCAATTCGCCAACGGCCCAGGTTAATGTATGGGTAGCAGGATTGTAAATAACATTGCTGGTGTTACTCCCCGGTTGGGGCGAATACACCAATTGCGCGGGTATGGTATAAGTAACCTGTACCTGAGTACCGGTTATGGGGCTGTTGTTATTTGCGGTTACTAAATAAGTATAGGTTTGTCCTGTTTCGGCTTTTGTATTGGTTGATTGGATGCCAACTGCAAGGTCGACTGTCGTATCTGCCTTTGGCTTTGCCGGAACAACAAGAACCACTACACCGTCTGATTGCTGAGAAGGGCACCCTTCCTTGTTAAACGCAACTACCGAGTAGGTGCCCGCTACGCCTGTGGTATAATCCTTACCGGTAGCGCCGGTTATCCTTACGCCGTTTAAATACCATTGGTAAGCTACCGCATTGTTGGTACCGCCGTGCAAAACAATAGTTGATCCGGCGGTGATGGTAAAAGTAACGGAAGAAGACAACGCAGGGGCCTGCGCAAATCCTTTACTTGTACTTATCAGCAATACGCACATGATCAATATTTTAGTTAAGCACTTCATCTTTCGCAGCGCCCTGCAGGGGTATAGCAATTGGTTTTAAATAATTTAATTAGCGGTGATAGAAGGTTTAGTGGGTACTGGCTCTATTACAACATCATCAGTAGCGGTTACTGTGCACGATGGGCTCAACACATAAGCTATGTTTACACCAAATGTTATCGTTCCGGGCGTATTCTCGCCGGTTATGGTATAAGTATTGGTCGTAGCATTGGCAATGTTTACCCCACTTCTTGTCCACTGGTAAGTAAGAACGAAGCCTGTTGCCGGTGTTGGGTTAGCGGTTAATACGGTTGTGCCTACGCCGGCACAAAGGGCTGCTGTACCGGTAATGGTAGCAGTAAGCGGCGGCAATACATATACTTTAAACACATCAGATACCGGCGATGTACAACCGGTAGCGTTCACCGTAACCACCTCGTAGTTATAATAGCCGGGTGCTGTTGGGGTTTCGGTATAGGTCCTGCCGGTTGAGGCGGTTAATTGTTTGTTGCCTGATGCATCCAGCTTATACCATTGATAAGCGGTGAAATCGACACCTCCATTTTGCGGGCCGGCTATAGAAATGGTAGTGCCGGCACATAGTACCTTGCCAACATCCGAAGCATTTATAGGCGCAGCCAACGTGCCATCGCTGGGGCCCGAAGGAACCTGTGCCGATGCAATATTGGTAAAGCTTGCTAATGCTATTAGAAGGGCGATACTGAGTAGATAGTGGTTTTTCATGATGTAATTTTTAATATTCTTTTTACTAATTTTTTATAGGGCAGCTATTGACGGCTTTGCCGGGTATGGGTTAATGGTAATGGTTATCTGCTTGGGCAACGATTGGCAACCCGTGACTTTGTTTTGCTCAATTACAGTATAAACACCGCTTTGTGTTATTGCCTGTGGGCTTGATATGATATTGCCCGAGCTATCTGTAAAAATGTAAGTATAAGTGGCAGGGTCATAACCGGTAATGGTTTGGGTGAGGTCATACAACCCGCAGGCAGCTGCCGGGCCGGTTAATGTTAATACCGGTATCGGGTTAAAGTTTACGATAACATTTTGACGGTAAACCGGGGCAAATACGATATCGTCAACAGCGAAATCATTTCCATTAGCGGCTGTATTTTGGTTGACCAACGCAATTGGAACCGTGCCGCTGTTGCTGCCCGAATTCCAGGTGGTGGTAAAATACTGCCATACACCATCCGCAAGGGTTGATGATAAATTAATGGTACTGCCCAGTGGGGTGCCATTAATTGAAAATTGCAATATAGCTGGCGATGCGGGGTTTACCGATGTTACCCAGGTTGAAAAAACATAGTCAGTATTTGGTACAACCGTGATGTTTTGCCCCCATACCTGCACATTAGTGGCGGAAGCGCCATTAACAATTAACATTTTTCCACTTCCGGATGTATGATCGCCAAAGGCGGTAAAATTGGTGTGCAGGGTATGTGCATTGGTACCTACCGAGTAAGTGCCTTCCGAACTAAGCGCGCCGCAGCAACACCCCGGGCAAGGGCTTGCGGTGGTCATAAAAGTATAAGCGCTTGTAAACCCGGTATTGCCCGCAGAAAAATTACCGTTGGTTACAATATTGGTACCGGTTTCCTGCCACCAGTAAGTTCCCGACTGGGTAACGGTAAGCGATGTTCCGGTTGAACCATCATTCCATGACGGGTTAGAAAAACCGGGGATAGATGACGAATGCAACACAATACTGCTGCCGCATGCGCTTATGGTTGTATCGGCCGGAGTGAACTTTGGTAAAACAGACGCCTCGTTTTTTAATAAGCGGATTTGCTGTTCATGATACAAGGGTATGCCCGGCGATGGTTTTGCCACCTTATTTTCTGCGGTATGACCATGGGCGAAAGAAGATGCAGACACGCACAATACCGCTACAAAACAAAACCGTTTTACCGGGTTTATTAAGGTAGCAAGCATGCTTTTTTTATCGGTATACATAAACTATTTAATTAACAAGTAAGTGCTTTTACGTCAACGGTGTAAAAGAGTTTCGTTGAATAAAAAAAATTCCCGCAATTTGCCTATTATGTAACATTGTCACAAAAAAAAGTGATCCAAATCATTTTTAATGTTAACCAATGGTTTATTTTCAGAATTAAATTGGCTCAATAGCTCTATTGGGCGAATAAAATCTTACTGTTTGTTGATGCGGGTTTTTAGTAAAAGAATTGTGACGAAAAGGAAAATAGTCGACTGTTTTTCAGCTAATTAAATATTATTATTGATAATTGAGGATTAACTATTATATTAGTAGTGATCAAAAAAACCTTAATAATGAGATACCTAAACCTACCGTTACTCGCGCTCTTACTAACCGGCTGTAATTTTTTTTATAATAACATTGAATTTACCGGCACAACGCCGGGAATGGATACCGGCATAGTGCTTATTAAGGACCAATCGGGTAAAACAATTTATGGGGCGACTATCGTATCGGGAAAATTTCACATTCGCAAACAATTGCTCGCAAGGCCCGGATATTATACTTTAAGCATTTCGGCGGGGTCAGGGCGTCCAAAACCTCAGGATGAATTTGAGATCTACCTGCAAAAAGGTGAATACACCATTACTACGGGGCGAAAAGGAATGAGCAATTATCCAATTATCTCTACTACATCAAAAATACAAAATGAGCTATCGGATTATTATCCGTTGGCAGATAGCATAAAGCACAGTACCAGGGGCGGCTCGGCAGAATTGCTGGCGCAGTTAAACGGCGACGCGGCACAAAAACTGTCGCCAACGGAATATAACGCCTTGCTGGATAAGGTTAAAGCGGCACAAAACAAAGAAGGGAAGATAACCGAAACGATATTGGCGACTTACGTTGCCAAATATCCGCAAAGTGAAGTAGCCGCGCATGTAATGGCCGCTACCGACTATGAAAGCGATGCGGTTGTAAATTACAAGCTCTTCCAAAAATTTAGTGAGGCTGCAAAAAACAGCGAAGACGGGCAGGAAATAGGAGACAAGTTGAGCCACCTGGTTAAAATGGTGCCCGGTGCGCCGGCCCCGGCATTTGCCGGCACAACACCCGATGGTAAAAAAATAGATATCCCGGCAATGCATAAAAAAGTTATCCTGGTAGAGTTTTGGCGTGCGGGTATACAGCTTTGCCGCAAACGTCATCAAACTATGTTAAACGGGCTTTTACCCAACCTGGGCGACAAGGGCTTTGGGATCATCAGTGTTTCGATGGACGAAAAACGGGATTGGTGGACATCGGCCATAAAGGATGATAAAATGACCTGGCCGCAGGTGTCGGATGGCAAAGGGCTCGAATCGGCATACGTGGAAAACTGGGCCATAACCGATCTGCCTACCTATTGCCTGCTGGATGGCACCGGGCACATTATTGAAAAGAATACCGAGTTTGATAATATCATGTTTACGGTGAATGATTATTTGGCGAAGCATAAGTAATATTGGTTGGTTGGATTGCACGTATCATAGCGATGGGTTTTAACCCATCGCTATTTTAATTAACATCTGTATCTTAGCCTTTAGCTAATGATCTATGCAGTTTAAACAAGCGGTTGATTTTATCTTTAAAAAGCTTTCGGCGGAATTGCCGGCGACGTTGTCTTATCACACCATATACCACGTTCGGGATGTTTATAATGCCGCCGAACAAATTGGCAAACAGGAAGGTGTTTCTGCTGACGATATGCAATTATTACTCACCGCGGCAGCTTATCACGACGCCGGGTTTATAAAAGCCGCCGCCGGGCATGAAGAAGAATCATGCCGGTTAGCCACAGAAACCTTGCCCTATTTTGGCTATAACCCTGATGATATTGAAAAGATATGCGGGATGATAAGGGCAACAAAAATACCGCAATCGCCCCAAAATCATTTGGAAGAGATATTGGCGGATGCCGACCTGGATTATTTGGGGCGGGATGATTTTTTTACGATTGGCGATAAACTGTTTCGGGAACTTTTAGCATCGGGCGTGGTGAATAACGAAGACGACTGGCATAAAGTACAGGTACGCTTTTTCGAAAATCATCATTACTTTACCAAAACTTCGGTAAACTTGCGGGAAGCGAAAAAAGAAGAACACTTAAAACAGGTAAAAGCAAAACTGAACCTTTAAATTTACCGCATGAAAAGCCTGGACATCCCGCATTGGTTAAAAGATACTATCTATGTTTTACTCGGCGTACTTTCCAGCGGTTTCGCATTAAAAGGGTTTCTGGTGCCCAACGGGTTTTTTGACGGCGGCGTTACCGGTATTTCATTGGAAATTCATGAGTTTTATCATTTGGATATCGCTTATGTGATCGTTATCGCCAATATCCCGTTAATTATTATGGGCGGTTTCCAGATCAATAAAACCTTTGCTTTTAAAACTTTGGCCGCTGTAATTGGGCTGGGCTTATGCCTGTCGTTTATGCCCTACCCGCATATTACTTCGGATAAACTGCTGACATCTATCTTCGGCGGGGTGTTTATGGGGATCGGTGTTGGGCTGTCCATCCGTGGCGGTTGCGCGTTGGATGGTATTGAGGTGCTGGCCTTGTATACGGGTAAGCGGGTAAGCTTTACCATTAGCGAGATCATATTGGGCATCAACATCATTATCTTCCTTATAGCAGCTATTTTTAAAGGGTTGCCAACAGCCTTATACTCTATATTAACCTATTATGCCGCATCGCGGACGCTGACCTTTGTTATTGAAGGCGTGGAAGAATATACAGGCGTGACCATCATATCCGGCGAAAGTGCCATCATTAAAGAAAAGCTGGTAATGGAGCTTAACCGCGGCATAACCGTGTATAAAGGCGAGCGTGGCTATTTAAAAGATACTTTTGATATACACCACCCGGTTGATATTGTATTTACCGTAGTTACCCGCCTGGAAGTGCGCCGCCTGCGCAATATGGTACATGAGGTTGACCCCAAAGCCTTTATTTTTACCAGCACCATTAAAGAAGCCGCCGGCGGAGTTTTGAAGAAGCGGGCAAGACATTAAAGGGACTTCGAATTTCGGATGTTCGATTTCGGATTTGCGTTAAAGCAAGTGCAGGCAATTAATTGAAATCTTCTTTAAAAAATGCTTCAAAAATAGTAGGGCTAACTTTAAAAGCAGTTGCTATATCCGGTATAACTTGACTGTGCTGATTTTCATCAATAAAAGCATAACCTGGAAAATGTGTATTGATCAGTGATCCTAAAACTTTTACAGTATTTATTTCATTCTCATAAATAGCCTGATAGCGAACAGTGCCCGGCTGGTTAAAGTCTATAATCCTATAAACCCACAATGGCGCTATAACACTAATAAGTATGGATATCATCCATGAGTTTTTATTTCCGGGTTCACCGGAACCCATTGATGCACTATAACAAGGTACACTTCCAAGAACGCTATAATCATAAACCGTGTCATTATATTGCTTAGTAGCGTACTGGTTTAACTCGTCTTTGAAAATCAACCATATAGTGTTATTTGACCTTGCCTCGGCACATTTTTGTACACGGTTAAGATATTGCGGAGAATTAACATACAATTCAATATCATCAAGACCGATATTTTGCGGATAGTGATCATAAATGATTTTTATTAAATCTGTTGTCTCCATTGAATTGACCGTATGTGTGATTTCATTATTGGTTTCCACTTATTTAAACTACTAATCCGTTGCTTGTATATACTGATAGTTTTTTCAGTGTTCCAACCGTTCCATTCTCTCAAAATAGAACACCATATTATTCCCCCGGCGCACTATTATTATACTCTTCAATCAACTTTAACGCCTCTTTTTCCTGCAACGCATTTACAACAACAGTTACATTGGGCATACCACCGCCATCAGATAAATAGGGCGCTACCTGGTTTAGGTATTCGTTATTGATAAAGGCCTGTATGTTGTTATCCTCTAATATGGTTTTGATCGTAGTGGCTTGCCAAAGTTCACCTGCAAACACGCCTATCAGTTTGGTATCATCGTTCATATATCAAATATAATCTTTTAACAGGCTGCGCATTAATTATTAGCGGATAAACGATATTTTTATCGTGATGCCAGCACCCGCCTATTTAAGAAAGATCCGCCCCATACAATTGATCGCTATTGTGTTCTTCACGGTATCGGGCGGTCCGTACGGGTTGGAGCCGCTGCTTACCTATGCCGGCGAGCATGGCGCGTTATTGGTATTGCTCATTACCCCGCTATTATGGGATGTGCCCGCCATGTTTACTGTATTGGAACTGAATGCCATGATGCCCATTACCGGTGGCTATTACAAATGGGTAAAATACGCCCTCGGCACCAAATGGGGTTTTTACGAAGGCTGGTGGACCTGGCTCTACACCTTTGTCGACCTGGCCATTTACCCCGTGTTGTTTGTGCTGTACGCTTCGTTCTTCTTCCCGGGTTTGGAGGTTTATAAAGTTCCCATCTGCCTGGTAATTATATGGGCATCCGCGGGGTTAAATATATTGGGGATAGTGCCGGTGGGCAGGGTATCGCTTTTTTTAAGCGCAGCCGTACTGGCACCGTTTCTTGTGCTGTTTGGTGTTACGTTTTATCATCATACGGGAAGTTTTGCCGTTGCGTCGCCGTCCTTGCATGGCATACCGTTCCCATCATTGGGCATGGCCCTATATACGGTAATGTGGAATTGTTTGGGCTGGGATAATACCACTACCTATGCCGAGGAAGTGGAAAAGCCGGTGCGCTCCTACCTCATTTCCATATTCAGTGCGTTCGCATTAGTGATCGTAATTTATGTTTTGGCGATAGGGGTGGCGCAACTATCTGGCATCAATCACGATGTGTTAACTAATAGCGGTTTCCCGGCATTAGGCACCTTAATTGGCGGGCATTGGCTGGGCGCGCTCATTGCATTGGGCGGCATGGCAAGTACGTTGGGCATATATGCGGCGGTGCTGCTATCCGTATCGCGGGTACCGCAGGTAATGTCGGACGATGCGCTGTTACCCGCAAAGCTGAATAAGCTGCATTCGCGTTTCCAAACGCCGTATATATCCATCATTATCTGCTCCATTGTAGTCAGCCTGATGATACTATGGACCTTCGCCGACCTGCTCATCATCGATGTAACCGTTTACGGCGCGGGGTTATCATTAGAGTATATCGCCCTTATTAAACTGCGCATGAGCGAGCCGGAAACCCACCGACCATTTAAAATACCGTTGAATATTACCGGCCTTTGCCTAATGATCTTGCTGCCCGCAAGTGTTTATTTTATCGCTTTAGCAGGTGCGATATCATCAACACCACAAACCATCAGGCCGGCGGTGTTTGCCATTGTTGCTTTGTTAAGCGCGGAGTTGGCATGGCGGGTTATTGTGTGGCGGGGCAGGATAGTGAAAGCATAGCGGCGATAACTCACCCCGACTACGCTACGCTGGTCGACCCTCTCTTCGCTTCGCGGAAAGAGGGTTAAGAAAAGCTTTAAAATTCCCTCTTTCCACCGCAGGTGAAGAGAGGGTGGTCGGGCGAAGCCTCGACCGGGTGAGTAATCGCCGCCTTTGTTAAAGTATAGATCCTATACAAAATAATCCCCAATGCAGGTACCCCTATCCAGTGCGCATCCCACGATCTCCTAATATTGCCATGCAGCAACCATGATATGGAATGCCCCAGCCCGCAACCGGGGCACCAGGTTATGCCCATTAATTTTAACGGGCATAAGGAATATTGTCCTGCGGTGGATGGATCGGTAATAGCTAACGCTATTAATGCCATTATCCAGAAGATCAGTTCAAAATATTTTCTAAAAAACCGTTTAATCAACCTTGTTCGATTTGGTGGTAAGCCCTAAAGATACACCAAATGCAAACAACACGCCAACCAATAAAGCGCCAAACATACGGCCCGAAAAATCCCTCAAAATATTACCTTGGGCCACATAGGTTATATACAGGATAAACCCGAAGATGGATATAGCGCCGCCTACCAGTAAAATCTTAAAGCTTTGTACAAGCGCCTCTAAAAACCCCATTTTCCCGTTACATTCCGTAGTGCGATAGTTTCTTATGCCAAAGTACAGGCCGATGAAGGGAATAAGTATAGAAACGTATTCGATAGGCGCGGCTTTATCATCGAGGCCGCTTATACCCAACGAGCGCATAAAAAACAGCCACGCGCCGCTTAATATGCCAATGATGATACCGTAAATTAATGCATTTCTCATTTTTATAATATTTAGGTTAAAATCTCTTTGTTGTGAGTTTTATTAAAAGAGTTTATTGCAGCATATTGTTTGCATTAGCAGCATAATTGTTGTTATTACTGTTAAAATGGGTTGTTTGGTTGCCTGTTGCCTCATCCTTCTCCACGAGAAAAGACCTTTGATGGTTAAAAGAATGTTTTAAGCCCCTCTCTACTGGAGAGGGGTTTGGGGTGAGGCTAAATTTTTACCTATCTTTGCAACAGTTTGAACATCCGTGATATTTTAGAAAGATATAAGGCTGATGAACGGATAAAAGCGCTGGCAACTGCCTTAAACGCTACAAAAAATCCAAGGATACAGCTTCGTGGTTTAGTCGGATCAGGTGATTCGGCTATGGCGGTAGCATTGTATTTTTTGCAGCACCAGCACATGATATTTGTGCTGCCCGAGCGCGAGGAAGCCGGCTATTTCCAGGCCGATCTTGAAAACCTGACCGGCAAAGAAGTATTGCTTTTCCCATCATCCTACCGCAAACCATTTGAATTTACCCAGCCCGACAGTAGCAACGTTTTAGCGCGCGCCGAGGTTTTGAACGAGTTGAACCATTCGTCAGAATTTGGGCAGTTGATCGTTACCTATCCCGAGGCATTGGCCGAAAAGGTGATAGACCGTGCATCGCTCGAAAAGAACACGCTCGAAATTTCTGTAACCAATAAGCTCAGTATTGATTTTATTAACGAGTTTTTGGTAGAGTATGATTTTGACCGGGTTGATTTTGTTTACGAGCCGGGACAGTTTTCCATTCGTGGTGGTATAGTGGATATCTTCTCCTTTTCGCACGAATTGCCTTACCGCGTAGAGTTTTGGGGCGATATGATAGAGTCTATCCGCACATTCGAGATAGAGAGCCAGCTTTCTGTTGAGCAGGTAAAAAGTATCACCATCGTACCGAATGTGCAGTCTAAATTTTTAACAGAGAGCAATATTTCCCTACTGGAGTATGTAGATGCCGGTACGCAGGTTTGGATAAAGGACGTGCAGTTTACGTTCGATATCATCAAAACCGGCTTTAAAAAGGCGACTGAGTTATGGAAAGCTTTATCTGCCGATGAGAAGAACCAAAACCCCGACTGGATAGACCCTAAGTTTGGCTTTACCGATGAAAAGTTAATAGCCGACCAGCTGCATGATTTCCCGGTAATAGAATTTGGCAAGCAATTCTTTTATCAGCCCGACAGTACTATCAACTTTGATATGCGCCCTCAGCCATCGTTTAATAAAGATTTTAGCCTGCTGATACATAATTTTAAACAGAACGAGGCCGAGCATATAGAGAATTATATTTTGACCGATTCGGCGCGGCAGGTAGAGCGCTTGTATGCTATTTTGGAGGATTTAGATAAAACCACGAAGTTTACCCCGATCAGCATCTCCATCCGTGAGGGGTTTATTGACCGCGAACAACAACTGGCCTGCTATACCGATCACCAGATATTTGACCGCTATTATAAATACAAGCTTAAAAAAGGCTACCAGCGGTCGCAGGCCATTACGCTGAAAGAATTACGCGAATTAAAGCCCGGCGATTATGTAACCCATATCGATCACGGCATAGGCAAATATGCCGGGCTGGAAAAGGTGGAAGTAACCGGCAAAATGCAGGAGATGATACGGTTAGTTTATGCCGATAACGACCTGCTGTATGTAAACATCAACTCGCTTAACCGCATATCCAAATATAGCGGCAAGGAGGGCGCGGTACCCAAAATGAACAAGCTGGGTACCGATACCTGGGAAAAGCTAAAGAAAACCACAAAAAAAAAAGTTAAAGACATTGCTCGCGACCTGATCAAACTTTACGCCGTGCGTAAGGCCCAGGACGGTAACGCTTTTTCGCCGGATAGTTATTTGCAAACCGAATTGGAAGCGTCTTTTATTTACGAGGATACGCCCGACCAGGAAAAGGCCACCAGCGATTTTAAAAGGGATATGGAATCGCCGCACCCTATGGACCGGTTGATTTGTGGCGATGTGGGTTTCGGCAAGACAGAAGTGGCCATCCGCGCAGCGTTTAAAGCTGTTGCTGACAGCAAGCAGGTGGCCATTTTAGTACCGACCACCATCTTAGCCGCCCAGCATTATAAGACCTTTACAGATCGCCTAAAAGGCTTCCCCTGCAATATTGATTATGTAAACCGATTTAAATCGAGCAAGCAGATCAAAGACACATTAGAAAATTTAAAGAATGGTAAGGTGGATATTATCATCGGCACACACCGTTTAGTAAGCAAGGATGTAAAGTTCAAGGACCTGGGCCTGATGATCATTGACGAGGAGCAGAAATTTGGCGTAACTACCAAAGAGAAACTTAAACAAATGCGCGCCAATGTGGATACGCTTACGCTGACCGCTACGCCTATTCCGCGTACGTTGCATTTCTCGTTAATGGGCGCGCGCGACCTTTCTATCATATCCACCCCACCCCCAAACCGGCAGCCGGTAGTTACCGAACTGCATGTGTTTAATGATACGTTGATAAAGAACGCGGTTGAGTTTGAGGTAGACCGCGGCGGGCAGGTATTCTTTATCCACAACCGGGTTAGCGACCTGCCGCAATTGGGCGGCATGATACATAAGCTGGTGCCAAAGGCCCGCATTGGAATAGCCCACGGGCAATTAGAAGGCGATGCGCTGGAAGATGTGATGCTGAAATTTGTGAACAACGAATATGATGTATTGGTTGCCACTACCATTATTGAGGCCGGGCTGGATATTCCCAACGCCAATACCATCATCATTAACCATGCCCACATGTTTGGCCTAAGCGACCTGCACCAGATGCGGGGCCGTGTAGGGCGGAGTAATAAAAAGGCTTATTGCTATTTGTTAAGTCCGCCGTTATCAACGCTTACCAACGAGGCGCGCAAGCGGCTAAGTGCCATTGAAGAGTTCTCCGACCTCGGTAGCGGGTTTAATGTGGCTATGCGCGATCTGGATATCCGCGGCAGCGGAAACTTATTGGGTGCCGAACAAAGCGGTTTTATTGCCGAGATTGGTTTCGAGATGTACCATAAGATACTGGACGAAGCCATACAGGAGCTAAAAGAAGACGAGTTTAAAGGCGTATTCCCCGATGATAAACCGCGGCCATTCATCAGCTTTACCCAGATTGATACAGATTTGGAAATACTGATACCCAATGAGTATGTAACCAGCTTATCCGAAAGGTATAACCTTTATGCAGAACTCTCCAAGTTGGAAAATGAAACAGAGCTAAGCGCATTCCAACAACAACTGCACGACCGTTTTGGCCCGATACCACCACAAGTAGCCGACCTGCTAAACACCATGCGCCTGCAATGGTTAGGCAAGGTTATTGGCTTTGAAAAAATATCATTAAAAAAAGGCGTACTCCGCGGCTACTTTATTGCCAACCAGCAATCCGCTTATTTTGAAACCGACCAGTTTAAGCAGGTATTATCATTTTTACAGGCCAACCCGCGCCGCACTAATTTAAAAGAGGTTAAAAACACATTACGGCTAAGTATTGAAGGCGTACAAACCATTGATGAGGCGGTGGAGTTGTTGAGCGAAATTGCTGCTGTTGGCGTATGATTCGCCGGTAAGGTTGAACCGATCTTGTTCTCAACGGATTGCGCGTTATCCCCTTCATACAGGCTAAAAATCCCCGAAGCATCCGGGTGAAAGCCATCCTTTGTTAAATTATTAGCAGCATAAAAGGCAACCAGGCCGAAAAAAATTACGCCAACAAACAAGCCAAAAATATTCATGAAGGCTAATGCTTTTCCCCTGGAAAATCCTTGCCGGATGGTTTTAAACTGATGTGGTAACATAATATTAAAACAAAAAGGTGATCTGCTAATGCAAATCACCTATGCCAATACGATACCAAAGAATTTAAATCATTTAAAATCAACCTATTGTGTGTTTGTTGGCGCCAAACAAATGTTCGGTTTTGATACAGGCAATGTTCGGTTTTGAGCGATATACCCGTCGTACCCCGTTGCCTGTGTCCTCACTGGCAACCACCCGTTTGCTGTTTGTGAGGACACAAACAGCGGAGATGAGGACACAAACAGCAGAAAACTAAGTTATTCTTTCTGTTTTTTACTCACCAACTCCGTAAAGCTTTTAGCAGCGTTGGTAAAGTCTGATGGCATTAGGATAACCGTTGTTGTATTATTATCAATTCCTATTTCGGATAGCATTTGCATACGCCTTAACTCTAAAGCTATCGGGCTTCCTTCCATTTGTTTGGCGCCTTGCGTTAGCTTGATGGATGCTTCCAGTTCTGCTTCAGCTTTAATAATACGGGCGCGCTTTTCGCGGATGGCTTCAGCTTCGCGGGCCATTGCGCGCTGCATAGACTCGGGTATTTCCACATCCTTCATTTCCACCATTTCGATCTTAATTCCCCACGATTCGGTTGCGGCATCCACGATTTTTTGCAGGGTGCTGTTGATCTCTTCCCGTTCGCGTAAAACTTCATCCAGGTGGTGCTGCCCTATAATATTGCGCAGCGCCGTTACCGAAAACTGGTAAACCGCCTGGTTATAATTGGCAACCTTAATAATCGCATCTTCGGGGTTGATCACTTTAAACCAAAGCACCGCATTGACCTTTATAGTAACGCTGTCTTTAGTGATGGTTTCCTGCTGCTCCAGGTCAACAGTACGTGTACGGATATCTACCGTTATTTGCCGGTCAATGAAGGGAATAATTAAATAAATGCCCGGACCTTTAGTAGCATGATAACGCCCTAAGCGGAAAACAATGGCGCGTTCATATTCCTGCGCAATACGGACCCCCATTGCTATTAAAACAACGACGATAAAAATCGGAATTAGTAAATACATGATGCTTTTTTATTTAAACCTACTGATTATAAAATAGGTAAGCAATTATATATCGAAATAGTAGTCTGTTTATTTGCTGTTTGTGAGGACGCAAACAGCGGCGAATAAATCCGAAATTGAACATTCGAAATCCGATATCATACAACCCTCCTATATATCCCTTTCAAATTCCTGCCCATTTCCATATAATCCAAACCATAACCAACTACAAATTCATTAGGTATCTGGAAGGCAACATGCCTTAGTTCCTCAATGCTGTATTCTATGGCATCAGGTTTTAGCAGCAGGGCGCAAACGGTTATAGATTCGGGTTTGCGCACTTCCAGTTTGGCTATAAGGTAATTTAGGGTATTGCCGGTATCAACAATATCCTCAATCAATACTACATGGCGGCCTTCGATATTTATGCTCAGGTCATAATCATCCCTTATCACACGGGTGGTCTCTAAACCGCCATGGTAGGATGATAATTTGGTAAACGCCACCTCGCAGGGAACAGTAACTTCTTTAAGCAGATCGGCCATAAACATAAAGCTGCCGTTTAGTATACCCACAAAAAGGGGCAGTTTATCGGCATAGTCGGTATTTAGCTCTGCCGCTATTTCCCTTACCCTTTTTTCAATGTCATCATAGGGTATGAGCGGCTCAAATTCAAGATCGGCAATTTTCATGAGACTAAGATAAGGGGGAATGATTAAATAATAACAAGATTGAGGAAAATCGTTACTTTAGTCTAAATATCTTATCACAATGAACTCCAGGTTTAACTACGTAGCATCCAAATTATCCGATGAAGAACTAAAAGACCGCCTCGAAAACCGGCAAAAATATCTTCCCGAAACAACCGAAGCGACCGTTGCCGAATTGCAGCAACGCGGTCATGTTTTTTCTGATGAAGAATTAAATGTTATTAATCAGGATATAAAAGCACAGCGCGATAATGTCGCCATTGCGCCTGCATCATCGTCAGCGTTGTTGAATAGCGCATATAAACACAATTTAGTTGAAGATTCTGATGCGCCAATGCTTTATTCAAGAAATACTATCCGCATATTCACACTACTTTTCAGCGCATTTTTTGGTTCGATAATGTTGGCAATTAATATTAATAAAACACAAAACAAGATAGGAATTTTTTGGGTTTTACTGTTTGGCGCAGGATTCACTGCTATTCAAATCGCCGTAGGCAACTATTTTAGTTTAGGAAGTTCATTCAGCATAATCTGTGGATTTTTAGCCGCCATTTGCATTGATTACTTTTTTTGGGACCGTTTTATTGGCAATACAACATTTTATAGAGCGAAGCCTATTTGGATACCGTTGATAATTGCTCTTTTATTTGCTGCATTTGCAATTTGGGGTACAATTTATAGTGTAACTCATCCAAGCTGATGATTTCTCCTATAGATAACCCTATCTTTGCCCCCTCATGACCGATTACCAGCTTTACACCTTATCCAACGGCATCAGGATAATGTACAAACATACCCCATCGCCCATAACGCATTGCTGCTTTTTGGTGAATGCCGGCTCGCGCGATGAAGCTGACGGACAGGAGGGTTTGGCCCATTTTATTGAACATTTATTATTTAAGGAAACCAAACGCCGCAGCACCAGCCAGATACTTAACCGCCTGGAAATGGTGGGCGCCGACCTTAACGCCTATACCACCAAAGAATATACCTGCATACATGCCTCGCTGCTAAAACAACATTTAGAGCGCACGATAGATTTGTTTGAAGATATTATCTTCCACTCCACCTTCCCCGAGGATGAAATGGAAAAAGAGCGCGGTGTAATACTGGACGAGATCGCCTCGTACGAGGACCAGCCCGAAGAAGCCATTCAGGATGAATTTGAGGAACTGTTGTTTACCAACCATCCTATCGGCAAAAACATATTAGGCACGCCCGAAACGGTGGGCAGGTTAAATACTTCTGATATCCGTCAATTTATCTCAGCCAATTACAATACTTCACAAATGGTATTTGCTGTTTTTGGCGATTACGACCTGAAGAAAATAACCCGGCTTGCCGATAAATATTTTGGTGCTATTGCCGCCAATTATAATACGAAAAACCGCATAACACCAGCTAAAAACGACTATAAAAAGCTTATTGTCCCCAAATCAATTTCGCAAACGCATTGTGTTATCGGCAACCAGGCTTATCCGTCATTGCATCCGCATAAAAATGGTTTGTTGTTGCTGAACAATTTGCTCGGAGCGGGTGGAATGAGCAGCCGCTTAAATTTGGAGATCCGTGAGAAGCATGGTATTGCCTACACTATCGAATCGAGCTATGTGCCTTTGACGGATACGGGTATATTCTCCATCTACTTTGGTACCGACAGTGAAAAGGCCGACAAGGCTGCACGCCTGGTCCACAAAGAACTCAAAAAGCTGCGCGATAATAAACTGGGCACCCTGCAATTACAGCAGGCCAAACAAAAGTTCATTGGCCAGATAGCCTTAGCCGAAGAGAACCGCATGAGCTTAATCATCTCCATGGCCAAAAGCTTGCTTGACTTTAATTATGTAGATACTTTGGAGCAGATCTTTGCCAAAATAAACGCCGTGACTGCCGAACAAATGCTGGAAATAAGTAACGAAATATTTGACGAAAGCAAGATGATAACCTTGCTATTTGAACCGAACACCTAACCGCCCGGGCAATCATGTGCCGGAGTTTTTAAACAAAAGTTTAAAATCGTATTTTTGTACGATGAAGTATCCAATAGTCGCATACGGAGACCCTGTTTTAAGAAGAAAAGCCACCTCGATAGAGCCGGAGGAATACCCGCATATTAAAGAACTGGTTGAGAATATGTTCGAGACCATGTATGCGGCGCGCGGTGTGGGTTTAGCTGCCCCGCAGGTTGGCTTATCTATGCGGTTATTTGTGATTGATTGCACCCCGTTTGATGAGGATGAACCCGAATTGAAGAACTTTAAAAAGGCATTCATCAACGCCTGTATTTTGGAGGAGAGTGGCGAAGAGTGGGCATTTAACGAAGGCTGTTTAAGCATACCTGATATAAGAGAAGACGTTTACCGTAAATCAACTGTTAAATTATCTTACTACGATGAAAACTGGAAGCATCACGAAGAAACGTTTAAAGGTTTAGCCGCGCGTGTTATTCAGCATGAGTATGACCATATAGAAGGTAAGCTATTTACCGACCGCTTGAACCCATTGCGCAAGCGCCTGCTGGAAAAGAAGCTGAATGATATTTCTAAAGGGATTGTGGATGTGGAATATAAAATGAAGTTCCCGGCAGCTAAAAAAGGACGCTAATTACTCTTTGCGCCATCACTGATCTGTTTGATGAGCGCGCCCCATG
>Ga0193702_1000008_pt1 | contig 100774 bp, 99 predicted proteins | sample U3a1metaG_FD_143060 | JGI IMG/M metagenome (GOLD analysis project Ga0193702, IMG submission 143060) | Soil microbial communities from a riparian zone of the East river system, Colorado, United States - U3a1 | ecosystem: Environmental > Terrestrial > Soil > Riparian zone | place: USA: East... | reverse complement strand
CGCCAAAGGGTGGGCCTGGCACAGGCTATACTGCATGATCCACAGGTACTTATATTGGATGAGCCAACATCCGGCCTCGACCCCAACCAATTAATTGGAATAAGGCAGCTGATACTTGACCTCGGCAAAACCAAAACCATCATCCTGTCAACCCATATTATGCAGGAAGTGGAGGCCGTTTGCAGCCAGGTCATCATCATCAATAAAGGCCGGATAGTGGCGGATGATAGTTTGGTGGGATTAAGAAAAAATAACAACAATCAATCATTAGAGAACATATTTATAAATTTAACCAATAACTAATTTTCATAGATATCAGAGAAAAAAGTCGACTAATACCGCCTGATAATCGCTTATTATCGCCGTAATATCTACTATAAACGCGCTTGTGCGCTGGTTAATCTCTTATAAACGCAATTGGCAAAATAATTACAACAAAAAAAGATGTACCCCATCCTCAAAAAAGAACTCACCTCCTACCTCAGCTCATTGGTGGCCTATGTTACCATCGGTGTCTTCCTGCTGGTGCTTGGCTTGTTCCTTTGGGTATTCCCGGACTCATCCATATTAGATTACGGCTACGCCGGATTGGACAGCCTCTTCAATACCGCGCCCTACCTGTTCATGTTCCTTATCCCTGCTATCACCATGCGGTCATTGGCCGAGGAACGGAAAGAGGGCACCTTCGAGCTGCTGCTCACCCGCCCGCTAACCGACTGGCAAATTGTGCTGGGCAAGTACCTGGCGGCGGTTGTAATCGTGCTGTTTGCGTTGGTGCCAACATTGGTCTATTACTATTCGGTTTACACCTTAGGTACACCGCAAGGCAATATTGATACCGGCGGTGTTATTGGTTCCTATATCGGCCTGTTCCTGCTGGGTGCCGGGTTTGCGGCTATTGGCCTGTTTGCTTCATCCATCACCAAAAACCAGATCATCGCCTTTACCATAGCGGTGTTCCTTTGCTTCTTCGTCTACAGCGGGTTCGATTCATTAAGCGGCCTGCTGTCGTTACAAAACTTAAGCTTGCAGAACCTGGGCATCACCGAGCATTACCAATCGGTAAGCCGCGGCGTATTAGATACCCGCGATCTGGCCTACTTCATCATGCTGGCCGGCCTGTTCATCTGGTTGACGCTTGTTGTGCTGCTTAAACAGCGCCAAAAGAGCTTGAAGAACACCGTTACCTTAAGCCTGGTAGGCGCGCTGCTGGCTATCGGCATATTATCATCGATCACCTTTACCCGGTTTGATTTTACCAAAGAAAAACGCTTTACCCTATCACCCATAAGCCGGGGTATAATGGATAGTTTGAAAGAGCCGGTGCACGTTACCGTCTTTTTGCAGGGCGATTTCCCCGGCGGCATGAAACGGCTGCAACAAGCCACAAAAGATATGCTGAGCGACCTACAGGCCTACAGCCACGAAAGGCTGCAATTTGACTTTGTAGACCCTATAAAAGGCTTAGCCCCGGATGCACAGGACCAGGCCATCCAAAGTCTAAAGGCAAATGGCTTAGAGCCCACCTACCTCAGCGTAAAAACCGACAACGGCGTTACGCAAAAGCTCATAGTACCCGGCGCGTTTGTTATGGGAAACGGTAAACAGGCACCGGTAAACCTGCTACAGAAACAAACCGGGCTGTCGGATGTGGAGCAGCTGAACAACTCTATCCAAAACCTGGAATATGCCTTCTCGTCCGCCATCAAGAAAATTACCAAAGGCGGCAGGCAGCAAATTGGTTTCACTACCGGGCATAACGAGTTGAACGATCTGCAATTAAAAGACGCGATGGTGTCCCTGTCGGATGGTTTTGATGTTGGGCGGGTAGACCTGAAAACGATACCGTTTGACAGCCTGAAAAAGATCAAAATGGTGATTATCCCCAAACCGGATAAGGCATTTACCGAGTTGGAGAAATTTAAGCTGGACCAATACATTATGCAGGGCGGCCGTGTGCTGTGGACCATAGACCAGGTAAGCGCCGAACTGGACAGTATGCAGGGCCACGGCGGCGAGCAATTAGCCTTTAACAAGCAATTGAATTTAGACGACCAGTTGTTTGTTTACGGCATCCGCATTAATTATGATCTGATAGCCGATTTCAGCGCCGCCAAGATCCCGGTTACTACCGGCAGCATGGGCGGGCAGCGGCAAATTCAAATGGTCCAATGGCTGTTTTACCCGGTATTTATCCCGACCTCAAAAAACCCTATCGTTAAAAATTTGGATGGCATCCGCAGTGAGTTTGTCAGTACGATAGATACCTTAGCCATAAAGGATGTTAAAAAAACGGTGCTGCTCACTTCATCGCCCTATAATAAAAAGATGAACGCGCCGCACACTATTTCTTTACAGGCTATTGAGCAGGAACCCGACCCGAAAGAATTTCAAAGCACCCCAAAAACCGTAGCGGTACTGCTGGAAGGCAAATTCACGTCCGACTGGAAAAACCGCCCACTGCCCGAAGGCCTGACCGATAAAATTACGCCCTTGCCGGAAAGTAAGCCAACCAAAATGGTGGTGATAAGTGATGGCGATATATTCAAAAACGCGGTAGCTTCAGACGGCTCGGCATACCCGCTGGGGTTTGACCATTATACCAATCAAACTTTTGGCAACAAGAACCTACTGTTAAATATTGCTGATTATATGACTGACGATTCGGGCCTTATCGCTTTGCGTAATAAGGAAATAGAGCTGCGTTTGCTTGACCGGGCCCGTATCCGCGATGAAAAATTATACTGGCAAATAATTAATACGGTTTTGCCTTTGTTTTTAGTGTTAATATTTGCTATTTTTCAACATTATATGCGCAAGCGAAAGTATGCTCATTAAATTTTATACTTTTGACTTTTTAACACTAAATTATATATGAGATTCATCGTTTCCACTTCAACGTTATTGAAGCAATTACAGTCAGTAAGCGGCGCGTTAAGTAACAGCACCGTATTGCCTATACTGGAAAACTTTTTGTTCGAAATAAAGGATGGAAACTTAACCATTTCTGCAACCGACCTGCAGACCAGCATGACCACTTCTTTAACTGTTGAGGCTAAAGAGAACGGGCGCATTGCTATTCCATCACGCATTTTATTAGAAACCTTAAAATCATTGCCAGAGCAGCCGGTGGCTTTTTCGGTTGATGATACCACCTTCGCTATCGAAATTAATGCCGGCGATGGTAAATACAAACTAAGCGGCGAAAACGGCGAGGATTTCCCGAAGATACCCGTGGTAGAAAATGCCTCATCGGTAAACCTGCCCGCATCTGTTTTGGCAGAAGCGATAAACAAAACCATATTCGCGGTAAGTAATGACGAGCTGCGCCCGGCCATGACAGGCGTTTACTGCCAGCTAAGCAGCCAGTACCTAACCTTTGTTGCAACCGATGCCCATAAGCTGGTACGCTACCGCAGGTTAGACGCTAAAGCTGATGCTACCACCTCATTCATCCTGCCTAAAAAGGCATTGGCGCTGCTAAAATCGGCATTGCCTACTGATGATGTAAACGTATCTGTTGAATACAACAGCACCAGCGCGTTTTTTAAATTCAATAATATTAATTTGGTATGCCGTTTAATAGACGAGCGTTACCCCGATTACGAAGCGGTTATCCCGTTAAATAATCCAAATAAGCTAAGCATCGACCGCCTGTCGTTTTTAGGCTCGTTAAGCCGCGTGGCTATTTATGCCAACAAAACAACGCACCAGGTTAGGTTAAAAATTAACGGCAGCGAGTTGAATATCTCATCAGAAGATATTGATTTTGCTAATGAGGCGCACGAGCGCTTAACCTGCCAGTATGAAGGCGAGGACATGGAAATTGGCTTTAACGCAAGATTTTTAATAGAAATGTTAAAGAATTTAAGTTGCGAAGAAGTATCTTTGGAAATGTCTACCCCTAATCGTGCCGGGTTATTGTTACCACAGGGAGGCGATGAGAACGAAGACGTGCTGATGCTGGTAATGCCGGTGATGCTTAATAGTTATGCTTAAGTGTAAACTTAAATTATAGATCCAAATCCAGGTCCGGCGTAAAATACCGGACTTTTTTATTAGGCACCGATAACAAAAACCAACACAACGAGTTATAGCAGTATATGAACCAACAGTCAGTTAAATATTTTGTACAACGATCTATCAAAGCCATTATGCTGCTGGCTGTTATTGCTATAGGTTTATCGTCCTGTAAGGAAAATGGCGAGATTGTCCCCGTTGTGCAGCCCACCTTTTTAAACTTTATCAATGCCGATACGGCCGCGCTCAATATTTATCAAAACGGCACAAGGCTCAATAATATATCAGCCATTTCACCCGGCAGCCGGTCGGGTTATTTGCCTATCCCCTCCGGTGCCAAAATATACCAGTTTAAAAAAGAAGGCGCTGCAGACTATTTGATAAATAACTACCCCTTAACTTTAGACTACTTGACCAATTACACCCTGTATGCGGCCGGCGAAACAGCTGATAAACTGTTTGTATTAAAGGATGTATTTTTAGCAGGCGTACAAAACATGGCCGAGATAAGGTTTATCAATGCCTCGCCCGCTACTACAAATTTTGATGTTTATATAGGTAACCTGAGCTTTAAAAATCAATCGTTTAAATCGGCGACCAGTTTCAACAATGTTGCAGTTGGGGCAACTGTTATAACCATTTATCCGTCGGGTTCTACAACACCCGTATTTAGCAAATCATTCACCCTGGTGGTGGGGGCAACCTATAACTTGTTTATAAAAGGCATACCGGGCAACGTTCAAAATCCGTTTTCGGCCACACTGCTTATTAATTGATGTACCATGCGTAAAAATAACAGTAGCATATTAACCTATATCTTCGTTGGCATAGCCGGCATATTTTTCATGGGTTGTATGCTGTCGTCCTGCGGAAAAGGCAATACCGTGCTCCCGGCAGGGTCAAATATACAATACCAGGTTATCAACCTAAGCCCCGACCTGCTGCCGGTTAATCTGTATATAGACAATACCAAGAAAAACTCAAATCCATACTATTACCCAAACCCGTCTGGCTATTTCTCGCTAACCTCTATTGATACCCCTTTCCAGATCAGGGCCTCATCCACCAGCATTTCAACCACCAATATTCTTTCAATAGATACGCTGTTAAAAAACAATTTGAAGTACACGTTATTTATTACAGGTTTCCGGGCAAATAACTCCATTGTATACATGCTCACCCGGGACACCGCCGTTAACCCGACAGCAGGGCGCGGAAAGATCAGGTTTGTTAATGCCTCGCCGGCTTCTGTTCCGTTTGATATAATCGCGAACGGCTCGTTGGCCTTTAGCAACCAGGCTTATAAAAACGTGTCAAAGTTTGTTGAGTTCCCTGCCGGTACTTATGATTTTAAAATATACCCCACCGGGGCGCCAACAAATATACTGGCGGATTTCCCCGGCATAACCGTACAGGACGGCAAGATATACACCTTATACTGCCGCGGCGTAGCCGGCCGTACAGACAGCGCCGCGTTTGGATTGGGGCTGTTGAATAATAAATAGTTTAATTTTTTAAGATTGGTTATTAAAGATTGAAGATTAGGCCTGTCAGTTTTAAAAGCTAAACAATAATGTGAAGAGGTCATTCGAGAAACGATGTTACAGGCAACCAAACTCCAATCAACTAATCCTAATCTTTAATAACCAATCTTTACCATCAAATCACTATTTTAGCACAAAAAACCAGTCCCTTGGAAACAATCAAACAACTCATTGATTTTATCTTACATATTGATAAACACCTGGCTGATATTATTGCCGCGTATCATACATTAACTTACCTGGTGTTATTCGCCATTATTTTTGCCGAAACCGGTTTTGTGGTAACCCCGTTTTTACCTGGCGATTCATTACTTTTTGCCGCGGGCGCATTAATTGCAGGCGGTAATACCGGCCTGGACATTTACCTGTTAGGGATAATCTTAATAGTAGCCGCGTTTACGGGCAATACCGTTAACTATTTACTTGGCAGATATTTTGGGCCATTAGTTTTTAAGGAGAAAAACAAAGTATTAAAGCTGGACTACTACCTGCAAACCAAAGCCTTTTTTGATAAGCATGGTGGCAAAGCTGTAATATTCAGCCGCTTTATGCCTATCATCCGCACTATAGCCCCTTTTGTGGCAGGTGTTGGCAAGATGCCGCTTTTGCGTTACAGCTTATATAATATTATTGGCGGAGCGGCGTGGATAATCCTGTTCCTGTTTGCGGGCTATATGCTGGGTAATGTGCCTTTCTTTAAAGCGCATATCTCATTGGTTGGTGTGGCAATTATATTAATATCTATCATCCCGCCAATTATTGCGGGTATTGCGGGGCGGAAGAAAAAGGTGGCCTAACCTGTGGTTGCGAACTTTTGCCGAGCTTTTTTTCCGCGGTAGCTAAACCAAAAGGTATAGCAAATAGGTATAAGGAAATAGAAAAAGCCTGAATAGCCCGAGTATTCCTTTGGTAAAATAAGCGCCATCGCCATGGCTAAAATGCCTATCAAAACACTCACCAGGTTTATGGTTGATATGGTTTTGGTTTCAAATATTTCCCGGGGTGTAAGTTCCAGTTGTTTGGCCTGCCGGTTCGCGTTCCTATACATTAAGTAGAACAGGGCATATATTACACTGTAGCCCAGCCCGTAGATGAGCATTAAAGTGGTGGTCTGCCCGTCTTTCATACCTATTTGTAAAACTTGCCCCTCATGCACATAATTATGATTGGTAAACAACAGCATCGACAAAAACTTCATGGGGTACACATACACCAGTACCACAAATAATAAAATGGCATTCAATAAAACAGTTCTGTTATCATTAAGCCCGTATCTTCTAAAAAAAACATTCTGGCTGTTCCATATCAGGAAGAGCATACTAAAACAAGCCGCGAAGCTAAGCGTGCCCTTCATCGTTTCAAATAGATCATCGAACGATTTTGGCGCCTCGATAGATACGATGATCAGCGTTAATGCAAATGCAAAAACAGCATCGCTAAAAGTCTCCAGCCTTGATGGCTCGTGGCTGCGCCAGGTAATTACGCTTTTCTTATTGATATGTGCTGCCGCTTTTGCTCTCATAGTTTATTAATATACAAATACGATGTCATTTCGAACGATAGTGAGAAATCTATACACATACATAGTCCGTCATGCGCGTGTATAGATTTCTCCCTGCGGTCGAAATGACAGGTTGTTTTTGCTACCCCCTAATGTACCACTTTCCCCACTCTATACAAAGCCTCCTCCTGCTGCACTTTTTTCAACTCCTCACCCGCAAGCGGTTGGGCTATCAGTTTATTCAGATCCGGTTGCCCGGCATCCACCCAGGCCGAGTACCAATAACTGCCAACCGATAATATCGCCGCGCGCATCCGCCGCTCAACCATGCCTTTCATCATCTTCTGGTACGCCCGGCTATACTCCACCGAATAATCTTTCACCTCCTTTTTAGCTTTGCCCCGTTTCTCTATTACATACTTCTTATCCGCCGGGAAGGTTTTGTTCAGCAGCCGCTCAAACCGCAAAACGGTATCCACCTCGCTAAACGACACCCGGCAAATTCTAAAAGCTTCTTTTAATGGATTTTGGATATAATGCGCTTTGCCCACATTATAGTGGTATTGGTCGGCAAACAATTCGGGCAGGCGGCTTTCCCAAAAGGCGTGCAGGCCGGTTTGGTTGGTGAGCCGACCGTCATAGTTTTCGGTAAGGTGCAATGGCACATGCGCATCCGCCACATAATGCCCCAGGTTGGCCGATGTGATCAGTATATCCGTGGTATCCCTGCGTTTAAAGGCGTCAACCAGCTTATAATATTGGTAATTTATCGTCCATGGTACGGTGCCGTTTTTGGTCAGCGTATCTTCCGAATATTTAACTACCGCATCAGCCCATCGCTGCGGGATGCGGTTAAACGGGTTTTTACCATAATGGTCGGCGTTTAGGTAATGCCTTGGCGCTTCTGTCGAATCCACATAACGCTTTTTATCCGCGCTGATGGCGTGCTCGGTAATAAATTCAATATTGGCTTTATAGAAACCGCTCATGGCCTTGGGCAAGGTAAAAACCGCCAAACGGTTTATACGGTAATGCGCGAAGAAACCCCAGGAAGAGCAGATGATGATTAATAATAGGCCGATAATGGTTGCGGTGAAGCGCTTCATAAAAGGCTTGGTTACCACTTCCCTTGCTGATACTTATAATGCAGGCGCTTCAACGTTTCCTCTGCCGCCTCATCTGCCGAAGCGCCGTAACCAGATACCAATATCCCCTTTACTCCCGATTTGGATGCCAGCGCGTAAACCGTAGCCTCATCCCCGGGGTCTGATGCACCTTCGTAGCGGTACAGGTCAACAATTTCAAATTCATCCGCGGTATATTCATGCTCGCCAACTTTAAGGCGGTTTTGCTCTAAATTAAAGTCGCAGGTAAAGCCTTGTTTACGCAATTGCGCAATGGCATCGGTAACGGTGGCGTAGTGAAATTTTTGTTCCATGGGATGATAGCTGTTGTTAATTGTAAATTTAGGTAATAAAGGTTTTAAAAACGAAACGGGATGTTTGATTGTTGTTATATTTACAATATTCCTAATTATTTCAAATGCCCCTAAAAACAGAACCCAAACCACCAAAAAAAAACATCTGGAAATGGCTAACTGTACTCGGCCCCGGCCTCACCACCGGCGCGGCTGATGACGACCCATCAGGCATAGCCACCTACTCGCAAACCGGCGCCCAATTTGGCTACGGCCAATTATGGACGGCCCTTTATATGCTCCCCTTCATGACCGCCGTACAGGAGGCCTGCGCCCGCGTGGGCATGGTTACCGGCAAGGGCATAGCAGCCGTGGTAAAAGAGAATTACAGCCGACCGGTATTGTATGGCGTTGTAGGGTTGGTAGTTGTAGCAAATGTTATTAATATAGGTGCTGATATAGGCGCAATGGCATCTGCCGCACAGTTGTTGATACCAATACCCTTCATTTTGCTAACGCTGATATTTACTATTAGCATATTATTGTTAGAGATATTCACCAACTATAAGGTCTATTCAAAAATATTGAAATGGCTGGCGCTGGCGCTGCTGGCCTATCCCATCACCGTATTCATCATTCACCAGGATTGGCCAACTGTACTCCGGGCAACCGTTGTACCACATATTGAGTTTAGCTTTGCGTTCCTGTTCATTATCACCGGCGTTTTCGGTACCACTATTACCCCCTATATGTTTTTCTGGGAAGCCTCGCAGGAGGTGGAAGAAGAAAACGAAAAGCACCTGATCAAAAACGGCAAGCCCGTAATCAGCTGGGAAAACATCAAAGCCATGCGCCAGGATAATACATTCGGGATGATCGTATCTGAATTTACGACCTGGTGTATATTACTGGTTGGCGCAACCGTGCTGCATAACAGCGGCGTTAAAGACATTAAAACCGCTGCCGATGCCGCCAAAGCATTAGAGCCATTGGTGCACTCCTTCCCCAATGCCGGGTATTTATCCAAGCTGATATTTTCAATCGGCATCATTGGGCTGGGTTTATTGGCTGTCCCGGTACTGTCAGGATCCGCCGCCTACGCCGTAGCAGAAGCGTTCGACTGGAAAGCCAGCCTAAACCTTAAATTCAAACGTGCACATGGCTTCTACGCGGTTATTATTGTAGCCACGGTAATAGGCCTCGGTATGAATTTCATCGGCATCAACCCTGTAAAGGCGCTGGTTTATACCGCCGTGCTAAATGGCGTAGCCGCGGTACCCTTGTTATTCATTATCGTCCGCATATCTGCCAGCGAAACCATTATGGGCGAATACAAAAGCGGCTGGCTATCAAAGGCGCTGTTGTGGCTCACCTTCGTAGTAATGGGTGGCGCGGCAGTGGCTTTGTTTTTTACGATATAGAAAAAAGCATTAAAAGCAAAGGCATCGTGCGATACCTTCCCCTAAGGTTAGGGGAAGAAGGAGGTTAGGGGAAAAGAACAAGCATTAATAACACCAATTTTCACCTCTTAAAACTATTTTTAAAAACACATTTGATTTTTAAATAAAAGCCCCTATATTTGCAGTCCTTAAATAAAGAAAGAATAATAAGCTACAATGGCAAATCATAAATCATCATTAAAACGTATCAGGAGCAACGCTGCGAAGCGCTTACGTAACCGTTACCAGGCTAAAACCACGCGTAACGCCATAAAAAGATTAAGAAGTACCACCAGCAAAGCTGATGCTACCCCTCTTTTATCAAAAGTGATCTCTATGCTCGACCGTTTAGCTAAGAAGAACGTTATTCATAAAAACAAAGCTTCAAACAATAAATCGAAGCTTACTAAATTTGTAAACGCGTTAAGCTAAGCATATAAAATACTTTTTAAAAAGGGCGATGAGTTTAAAACTCATCGCCCTTTTTTGTCTCGAATTTTCAAGCCCTCTTTCCTGCGTAGCAGAAGAGAGGGTGGTCGGGCGAAGCCTCGACCGGGTGAGTTATCGCCGCCATGCTAACAGTACCCGTTGCTTAAACGCGATCCGTTTACTCACCCCGACTACGCTGCGCTGGTCGACCTTCTCTTCGCTACGCGGAAAGAGGATTGATCCCTACGCATCAATAGTGTGAGTAATCCCCGCCTTTTTAATCCGCACAAAAATCCCTACTTTCCCCCAATGAAACCTTACGAGAACAACCTCAGTATCAAGTCATGGGCCGAGGAGGACCGCCCGCGCGAAAAACTAAGCGCGCAGGGCCGCCGTGCGTTGACCGATGCCGAACTGATAGCTATTCTCATTGGTTCCGGCAGCCGGACAGAATCGGCGGTTGAGCTAAGCAAGCGCATCCTCCATCATTATGGTAATGACCTGAACAACCTGGGCAAAGCTTCCATCAATGAGCTTTCCAAATTCAAAGGTATTGGCGAAGCGAAAGCCATATCCATCATCGCGGCATTAGAAGTTGGCCGCCGCCGTAATGAAACCGAGGCTAAAGCACCCGATAGCATCAATACCAGCAAGGACGCGTTCAATATCATGCACCGCTATTTCCTCGATCTGAGCCACGAAGAATTTTGGGTAATATTACTGGGGCGGTCGGGCAAAGTGATCGCGAAAGAGCTGGTAAGCAAGGGCGGTATATCCGGCACCGTTGCCGACCCAAGGATCATCTTCCACATTGCTTTGCAGCACCATGCCGTTTCGGTAGTGCTGATACATAACCATCCGTCAGGCAATTTAAAGCCCAGTCAGCAGGATATTGAGCTCACTAAAAAAATAGTCGCCGCAGGCCGTATGCTGGAGATCAATATTTTTGACCACCTGATTATTACCAATGAAGGGTATTATAGCTTTGCCGATGAAGGGATGTTTTGATTTCAGATGTTCGGATGTGCGATCCCGATAGCTATCGGGACGGATTTATTTCCACCACTCTGTCATCCTGAACGCAGTGAAGGACCTTGAAATGACAGGTCGCCCACTATGTTTAGCAGCATTATTTACCCTCACTTATGCAATATCTTCTTGTACAATAACAACCTGTCCCGTTAGGGACTACCCCTTTGTAGAAAAATAATACATTTTCCAATTGTGCCTCGTAGAGGCTACCCTTTCGCCGATGCATTATTAACTGCGCACAATTTTGGGTAGCACCGATGGTGCATTTATTGCCTTTTTTGAAAGTGCTACAAATAGGTAGCCCCTACCGGGGCATTATCGTATGCTTCAGACCGGTGAAAAGCGGACAATTCCTCAAATCGATTATTATCGATATATTTGCACCGTCATGGATACCAAGCAAGTAGAAAAAATATCAAAGGCGCTGGGCGACCCTTATCGCCTCAAGATCATGGAGATGATCAAATGTCAAAATGATGAATGGATGCAATGTTCTTGCGTAGCGCAAAATATCGACCTCGCCCAATCTACCATTTCCCACCACGTTAACCTGCTGGTTGATGCCGACCTACTTATTGCGGAAAAAGACGGACGAAATGCCAAATACCGGGTTAACAAGGAAGTAATGGCCCAATACGTTCAATTTTTAAATGTATTCTCTGTGTAAAAAATTTCACCTACGTATCGATTATTTTCGATATATCGATTTATTCATCTACTATTGTGCACGATTTAAAACAGCGGAATTGTCCGCCCCAATAAATCGATTAATTTGCATATATCAATATATTATATAAACCAAATGAAAACTTAGAAAACTCCCCAACCCTCTTTTCCGCGTAGCGGAAGAGAGGGTCGACCAGCGTAGCGTAGTCGGGGTGAGTAATCGCCGACGCGCCAAAATGAAAATTTACATATATCAATATATTTTAAAACAATCACGATGAAAAAATTAGAAAATAAAGTAGCCGTAGTTACCGGTGGTAATAGCGGCATTGGCCTGGCAGCAGCAAAATTATTTGCGGCACAAGGCGCTAAAGTGGCCATTACCGGCCGCGACCAGGCAACGTTAAACAGCGCGGTTACCGCAATAGGCAATGGCGCAATAGGCCAGGTAAGCGATGTGTCCGATATAAGCCAGATCGGCAAGGTTTATGAAAACATAACCGAAACATTTGGCAAAATTGATGTACTGGTAGTAAACGCGGGTGTTGCGGTTTTCGCACCATTGGCCGATTATACCGAAGAAATGTTTGATACCACCAGCGACATTAACTTTAAAGGCGCTTTCTTCTCTGTCCAAAGGGCGTTGCCTTATTTAAACGATGGCGCATCTGTTATCATTACCTCATCGGGCGTAAGCAATAAGGGTTTGGCTACCGCTTCGGCTTATGCGGCTACCAAGGCAGCGGTTACCTCATTGGCCCGTGGCTTCTCTGCCGAGTTATTGGACAGAAAGATCCGTGTTAACGTGCTTTCTCCCGGCCCTATCGAAACACCAATATTTGGCCGTAACGGAGCGTCAGCCGAGGAAATTGACGGCATGAAAGCCTACATGACCGACATTACCCCCATTAAACGTTTAGGTAACGTAGAAGAAATAGCCGAAGGCTTTTTATACCTCGCTTCAGACGATTCTAAATTTATGGTAGGCGGCGATTTGGTGCTTGACGGCGGCTTTAGCAGGTTTTAAAAAACATCTTCTGCACTCCACTTCTCTGTGCACTTTGCGTCTTATTTCTTTGTGGCCTTTGTGGTTAATTTTTCAAACCACAAAGGTCACTAAGGTATGCACAAAGAGCACAGAGATTTTTTTAATATCGTCCGCATCAAACCAATCCGAAATCGAAAATTCGACATCCGAAATAAGTCTAAATCCTGCCAACCTGTCACCATTTTTAACCCGGTTTCTGTCGAAATAAACCCTTTCAGCTTTCTGCTTTCCCCTTTCTGCCTAATTACAACTGCCAAATACACATTGGCACAAGCCTTGTTAAACAGGTTATAATAAAACAATCAATCAAGAAAAAAACAATCATATGGGTAAGATAATTGGAATCGACTTAGGAACAACAAACTCCTGCGTAGCAGTAATGGAAGGCAACGAGCCGGTAGTTATTGCTAACAGCGAGGGAAAACGTACTACGCCGTCTGTAGTAGCTTTTATTGACAACGGCGAACGTAAGGTAGGAGACCCTGCAAAACGCCAGGCTATTACAAATCCTACAAAAACTATATCATCTATAAAACGCTTTATGGGCAACCAGTTTAACGAGGTTACCAAAGAGGCATCACGCATGCCTTATAAAGTGGTTAAGGGCGACAACAACACCCCGCGTGTTGAAATTGGCGACCGTAAATATACACCGCAAGAAATTTCGGCTATTATTCTTCAAAAAATGAAGAAAACTGCCGAAGACTTTTTGGGTACAGAAGTTACCGACGCGGTTATTACCGTACCGGCTTATTTTAACGATGCACAGCGCCAGGCCACTAAAGAGGCCGGTGAAATTGCAGGTTTAAATGTTCGCCGTATCATTAACGAGCCTACTGCTGCTGCCCTTGCCTACGGTTTGGACAAAGCACATAAGGACATGAAAATTGTTGTGTTTGACTGCGGTGGCGGTACGCATGACGTTTCTGTACTGGAATTGGGCGACGGTATATTCGAAGTAAAATCAACTGATGGCGATACCCACTTAGGTGGTGACGACTTTGACCAGGTTATTATTGACTGGATGGCAGACGAGTTTAAGAGCGATGAAGGCATTGACCTGCGTAAGGACCCAATGGCTTTGCAACGTTTAAAAGAATCTGCAGAGAAGGCTAAAATTGAGCTTTCAAGCACTGCACAAACAGAGATCAACCTGCCATACGTTACTGCGGTTGATGGTATGCCAAAGCACTTAGTTAAAACATTAACCCGTGCTAAATTTGAGCAATTAGCTGATAGCCTGATCAAACGCACTATCGATCCATGCAGATCAGCATTGAAAAATGCAGGTTTAAGCAAATCAGATATTGACGAGATCATCTTAGTGGGTGGTTCAACACGTATACCTGCTATACAGGAAGCTGTTGAGAAATTCTTTGGTAAAGCCCCGTCAAAAGGTGTAAACCCCGACGAAGTGGTAGCTATTGGCGCTGCTATACAAGGTGGTGTATTAACCGGCGAAGTGAAGGATGTGTTATTGCTGGATGTTACCCCGCTTTCATTAGGTATTGAAACTATGGGTGGCGTAATGACCAAGCTGATAGAGGCAAATACCACTATCCCTACTAAAAAATCTGAAACATTCTCCACCGCGTCTGATAACCAGCCGTCTGTAGAGATCCATATTTTACAGGGCGAGCGCCCTATAGCTTCGGGCAACCGTACCATTGGCCGTTTCCATTTGGATGGCATACCACCGGCTCCGCGCGGCGTACCACAGGTAGAAGTAACTTTTGATATTGATGCCAATGGTATACTAAACGTATCTGCAAAAGATAAAGCAACCGGTAAGGAACAAAAGATCCGTATTGAGGCTTCTTCAGGTTTAACTGAGCAGGAGATCAAGAAGATGAAGGATGAAGCAGAAGCAAATGCAGATTCGGACAAAGCAGCAAAAGAAGAAGTTGAAAAACTGAACTCGGCTGACGCGTTGATCTTCTCTACCGAAAAGCAATTGAAAGAATACGGTGATAAGATCCCTGCTGATAAAAAATCAACTATCGAAGAAGGTTTAGTTAAATTGAAAGCTGCTTATGATGCTAAAAACTTAGCTGATATAGAAGTTGCCCAAACTGAGCTAAACGCTGCATGGACAGCCGCTTCTGAAGATATGTACAAAGCTTCAGCAGAAGCAGGACAGGCACATCCGGATGAAACATTTAACCCGGGTGCAGCGAGTGGCAAAGGTGGTGCTTCGGCAGATCATTCTGATACCGTAACCGATGTTGACTTTGAGGAAGTTAAAGACGACAGTAAGTAATATAATTTTTTTATAATGAAAGCCCGGCAGAAGTAATTCTACCGGGCTTTTTTGTGCAAGACGTCCCCGTCATCCTGAGCGATAGCGAAGGATCCTGGATTGATAGGTATCACGCTGCTTTTCGCTTCAAGATCCTTCGCTATCGCTCAGGATGACAATATGGTTAATAGGGAATATTAACAATCTCCTTACCATTCATCATCACATCTGCTAAGTGAACGTCACTTCCAAACCCATGCAATTTGAATTGAATAATGCTGTATTTGGAAACATAATCCCCTTCAACTTCCAAAAGTTTAATCAACCTTTCCTGCGGATCAAAACTTATAACCCGTTTATAGTAACTGCCCTTTTGATAGTTGTAGGATGTACCATCATCCTCATAATAAACAAACTCACTGGCTTCCTTTCCGTTCCAGATATGCAGTTCTAAAATGCCATCACCTTGTTCATTAGTATTTTGTATAATGTGCTGCATGGGGATAATTGCCCCTTCTTTGATAAAAACCGGCAGGTCGGTCAATGGCGCATCGGCTATCAGGAATTGATTGCCTTCAAACTTTTGCTGCGAGCTAAGGCGGTACCATTCGCCTTTTGGCAAATAAACCCCGGCAAATAGTTCGGTGCTGATAACCGGGGCAACCAATATCCAATCGCCAAACATAAACTGGTTTTGAAATTTAACATCGAATACATTTTCATCATCTGCATGATCAATAGCCAAAGTGCGGCTTAGCGGCAAACCCGTTTGGGTAGATTGGTAAAAGCCCGAATAGATATAAGGCAGTAGTTTATACCGCTGCTCAATATCTTTCTTAATAATGGCTTCGTTTTCTTTGCCCCACTCCCACGGCTCGCGCATTACCATACCCTGCGCGGCATGATTACGGAACATAGGCGTATAAACGCCTAACGAGTTCCAACGCACCATTAACTGCGGTGTAGGGTTGCCCATAAAGCCACCTATATCCACACCGATCATCGACATACCCGTCAGCCCCAAACTATTTACCAACCGCTGGCCTAAAAGCAAATGCTCATCAGTTGCGGCGTTGTCCCCCGTCCATACCGCCGAATAGCGTTGTGTACCCGCGTAGGCTGCACGTGTTAACACAAACGGGCGTGTATTGCCCAATAGCTTCCTTACGCCGTCATAAGTCCCTTTGGCCATCTCCATGCCATACACATTTCTTATCTCGGGCATGTAGTTATCGCCAAATTTTACCATGGAGGGGATGTTTTGCCCCCAGGCGGCAGGCTCATTCATATCGTTCCAAAAACCGGCTACACCGGGCTCTGTCAAGGCAGTAAATGCTTTTCCCCACCATTCTTTTACCTCATCGTTTATAAAGTCGGGAAAATGGCAGCGGCCGGGCCAAACGCTGGCCACATAAAGCTCACCATTTGGATAGGTGGCAAAGTAATTATTGGCAATACCCTCGTCATACTGTTGATAGCCGTCCTCTATCTTGATGCCGGGGTCTACAATAGTCACCAGTTTAAAACCCATCTCTTTCAACTCATCTATCATCCCTTTAGGATCGGGAAAAGTTTCCTTGTTCCAGGTGAATATTTTAAATCCGTCCATGTAATCAATATCGCAATACATTACATCGGCAGGTATTTGCTTGTCGCGGAATTTTTTGGCGATGCCCAGCACTTCATCCGTGCTCATATAGCTCCATCGGCATTGCTGGTAACCCAGGCTCCAAAGCGGCGGCATTTCCATGCGGCCGGTTAGCCAGGTATAATCTGCCAATATCTCTCTTATACTTTGCGCGCTGAAAAAGTAATAGTTCATATCTCCGCCATCGGCACCGAACCAACTCATTTCTTCATCAGTAGTAGCGCCAAAATCGAAATAGCTTTTATGGGTGTTATCAAAAAACAGCCCATAGGTCAACCCGCTATGCAGGCCGATAAAAAACGGGAAGGTTTTATAAAGCGGGTCGTCATTAACGCCGTGCAGGGCGGCATCGGTATTCCAGTTTACGTAATTACAGCCGCGGCGGTCCAGGTTACCCGTCTTTTCGCCCAGGCCGATAAACTTTTCATCGGGATATAACTTGCGGTAATTAACAACTTTCGAGTCCTGCCAGTTGGTGCCGAAACGTTTATCGTCTTCACTTAGCGCCTTGCCATCAGCAGTATAAAAATTAAAGCGCAGGGGCGATTTGGTAATCCGCAATATTAAGGTAGATGTAGTTATTTCGATCTCATTTGCCGATTCTTTATAAACTAATTCTATCGGCTGTTGAATTACCGCGAATGACTTATCCTCATTATTAAAATCATTGCTGATACAAACCCGGATAACAGACGGGCCATAAACCATTACCCGCGCCTCGGCCTCGTTGGTTTTAATAACAAGGGTATTGCTTTGCAGCGTGATGCTTTGGGCGTTGCCTAATATTTTGGTTTGCATATTTTAAGCAACAGCAATTGTGGTTTATTAGTTTGAGAAAGACGAGATAAATCTAACTATCATTATTCCCAATCCATATTTCGGTGATGGAACCTTTATTATCAAAGCTGATGTGTATAAAGGCATCTATTGGTTTCTTTTTATTTGTAATGTCTATCCATACTACAGAGTTATTGGCCGATCTTTTTTCCGGATGTTTAAAGGATAAGGGAAAAGCGTTTTTAAGTTTACTGATATTTTCTCCAATCTTATAGGGAATATTGTTTAATACAACTGCATATTCAGTGCCGCTTACTGTTGCCGAATCCCAATCATGTTCGTGAAAATCAACGGTCAGCCCTTTATATTTGTAGGTATAACCGAATCCACCCCGAACTTCATCGGCCTCTTTAATTGCCTTTGTTTTACCAAAGGCTTGCTGTAATTGATTTGCCGGGCCGAAAGAATAAGATTGTTTTAACCCGTTAATAATATGAATGTTGCTGGTTTCAATACTGTTTGCGGCTTGCTGGCAATTGGCATTAACGAAACAAAACAGGAGTGCTGTAACTAATAATAATTTCATAGTGATGTGTAGGAGATAAAGATACGATGAAGGCAAATAGATTACATATACGTATGGTCGCTAATGATAACGCTATGTGTGGCTGCCTTTTGAATTTTGTTATAAAAAGAGTCAACCTCAACAAATACGCCGTCCTTAGCATAGCTGCTGTAATTACTTTTTACCACATCGTCTTCATTGGTTTTTGAATGGATAAGCTTATACCGCAAAGCAATTAGATCAGCAATAACATTACTTGTTTTAGCCGGACTTGTAGGGTAATACGATAAGTCGTACGATTGTTTTTCGGATACTGAAACCCAAAAAGACAAGTCGCCTTTTTCGTAGTAATAATTATGACTCAAAAAACTACGCGCACCGGTTACATTTTTACTGGTCTCCCTAAAGTTGTGCTTTTTTAAATAACGAAATACTTTTGCAACGGAGTGTGTTTTATATAACGACAAAACCTCGCCGGTGGGGAGAGCGGCTTTGCTTTTTTGTTGCCCATTGCTTATTAAACAAAATGAAATAAGAATTATTAATAGATAAAAGTATTTCATCATAACACCAAGTTTCTGCATGCAATTAAAAAAATGAATATAAGTAAAAAGTCCTGTTTTTTCGGGGCTCCCAAATTGATCTAATTGATAACGTTTACTAATAAACTTTTTATTCGGACTTAGTTTTAACTAGTATATAAGCACCGGCCAAAAGGCAAATTCCGGCATAAAAAGGTGTATAAGTTGCAATTGCAGGATTTGTACCAGTGAAAGCAAATGAAAGTGTAATTAAATCCTTATCACTGGTTTCTCTTAACAGTGCATAACCAAAGTATACTCCAAACAAAATAAGTGCTAAACTTACGCACAGTTTAATTTTTTCCAAATTTTTCATCATTTTTTCCATACGTTAGTAACGATAGCTAATGTAAATAATTTAAGTTATATCATCGAAGCTGTTTGGATAGCTAATATTATATTTGATTTGGAAATTTTATTAAATGAAAAGACTTTTACTTATTGCTGCACTCATAGTTTTATTTATAATTTACGCTTATTGGGGAACTAAACCTGATTATAAAAAATTAGCTATAGAATATTTAAAAACTCAGATACATAACCCTGAATCAATTGAAACGATTAAATGGGGTAATCTTGATACTTCGTATGCAACATCTTACTCGGAAATTTACAAATTGAATAGACTCCAATCGGATACTTTCAAATTGAAAAGAGATTATTTTTTATATAAATCAAAGCAGATATCTGATAAGGATTCAAGTAAACGTTATTTAAAGCTAAGTAAGTTTTTCAATACGGAAGACTCAATATTGACAAGCGTAATGAAGAAGAATCCTAAAACAAGTTCTCATTATTCGGTATGGGCCATATACTTAACATATAAAGCAAAAGATAAGCATGGAGTCGTTCGATTGGATACCTGTAAGTTTACTTTTAATAAAGAATTAACTGAAGTTAATTTCGCAGAAGGGATAGATTTATAAATGTTATAATACATTAATAGATAAAAGTCCCGCCATAAGCGGGACCTTTTGCCGTCCCCACAGATTCTGTGGTTTTATTGCAAAACAAAAAATCCCGCTATAGGCGGGATTTTTTGTTTAATGAAATAATATTTTTACGCCCAAAGATTAGCCGGATAAGTACCATTCTCCACTAAATCAGAAATTGATTTTTGCACGATAGGCTTATCTTCTTTATAAGTTACGCCAAACCATTTTGACGGTGTTGGTATTACTTTAAATGCTGCGGTGCCGCTTTTTATCAGCTCATCAGCAACCAGCGGAATAAAGAATTCTGCCTTTGGATTGTTCTCATTAGCCTCAACAAAACGCTTAAACATTTCTTCGCTTTGTTTAAATACAGCCGGGGTAAAGCCCCAGAAGTTCATAGATACACGCTTGTCATTAGGCAGCGGATGTTCGCCGGCAGCATCTTTATAAGCTACTTTGCCGCCATCGGTAAAATATACTTCGGTACGCTCGTTCACTTCGGTCATGTTACCTTTAGCGTCCACCTCGCATACACCGCGCGATACTGAACCGTAATCAGACAAAGTTTTATCTATCTGGTAACCTACCAGTGAATATTGGTCGTCGCTGGCTTCGGTGGTTAAAAACTTTACCATTTTTTCAAACGCGTCATAGCCATAATAGTCATCGGCGTTGATTACGCAAAAAGGCTCGTGTATTTGGTTGCGGGCTGCTAAAACCGCGTGGGCTGTTCCCCATGGTTTTGAACGCTCAATAACCTTATCAATGCCAAACTGCTTCAAATCATAGCTTTGAAAAACGTAGTCGGTTTCTACACGCCCCTTTAATTTAGGCTCGAAGATGGATTTGAATGATTCTTCAAATTCCTCGCGGATGATAAAGCTTACCTTGCCGAAGCCTGCCTTTATGGCATCGTAAATAGAATAGTCGATAATGGTTTCACCATGCGGGCCAAAGCCATCTATCTGTTTCATGCTGCCATAGCGGCTGGCCATGCCTGCGGCCAAAATTAATAAGGTTGGTTTCATTGTTTTTGTAGGATGATATTTTTAATAAATGTATTGACAGTTTGGTTAACTAATTGTTTGTTTAGTATGATATTATTTAATGTACCTGAAATCTTGTCCCGATTTTATATTTAACAATACCTCGTATATCAGCCTGATCACGTTATCCACATCTTCCTTATGTATCATTTCCACAGTAGTATGCATATAACGCAATGGTAAAGATATCAATGCAGACGGTACGCCGTCATTTGAATAAGCAAATGCGTCTGTATCTGTACCGGTAGAACGTGATGATGCCTGGCGCTGGAACGGTATCTTTTCTTTTTCGGCAGTTTCAATTAACAACTTGTTCAGGTTGTTTTGAACGGCAGGTGCGTAGGATACTACCGGGCCCTTGCCGCAAGCCAGATCGCCCTGGGTTATCTTGCTGATCATTGGCGTTTGGGTATCATGCGTAACATCAGTAACAATGGCCACATTTGGCTTAATACGATGGGCTATCATTTCGGCGCCGCGCAGGCCAATTTCTTCCTGCACCGCGTTAACAATATATAAGCCGAACGGTAGTTTCTTTTTATTTTCTTTAAGCATACGCGCAACCTCGGCTATCATAAAACCACCGGCACGGTTATCTAATGCACGGCCAACATAGTAGCGGTCGTTCAAGATCATAAACTCATCCTCGTAGGTAATTACGCAACCCACATGCACACCCAACTTTTCAACTTCGTCTTTTGTGGTGCAGCCGCAATCTAAAAAGATATTTTTAAGGGTAGGCGCTTCTTCCTTTTCGCCCGCGCCGCGGGTGTGGATGGCCGGCCAGCCAAATACGGCTTTTACAATACCTTTATCGGTATGGATATTTACCCGTTTGGATGGCGCTATCTGGTGGTCTGATCCGCCATTGCGGATCACATAGATCAATCCATCGCTGGTGATGTAATTTACAAACCAGGATATCTCATCGGCATGGGCTTCAATAACAACCTTGTACTCGGCTTTTGGGTTGATAACCCCAACCGCGGTGCCATAATTATCAACAAAATGATCATCGATGTACGGCTTGATATACTCCAGCCATAATTCCTGGCCCTTCCATTCAAAACCGGTAGGCGAAGGGTTATTTATATATTTTTCAAAAAATGAAAGAGACTTATCGGTTACTATAGCAACGTGCTTTTTATCGTCAGATTTTTTCTTAGACATAGGAATTTATTAAAGCGCCCTTATAATAGGCCAACGCAAATATAATGAATAAGGTGAAAGGTGAAAGCGAAAAGGTGAAAGCCGGCCTAAGAGATGCTTTTCTCCATCATTTCATAATCAAAACCGCCTTTTGAAAAGAAGTAACCTGTTTGTTCAAATCCGAACCTGAGGTAAAAATTAACAGCCGACAACCGGGCATTGCACCATAAGCGCTCTGCACCTTCATTAATGGCAAATGTTGTTATATAATCCAATAACGCAGTGCCAACGCCTTTATGCTGCATCGCTTCATCAACTGCAAATTTTCTAAATTGGAAATCTTTATCTTTTTGAAATAGGGAAACGATGCCTACTAAAACATTATCCTCAAAAGCACCAAAATGGTAACCATCATCATCCACGTCCATTTCCATTTCATACAGCTTTTTGGCAGGATATAAAACCTTTTGCCGCAAGCGCCAGGTAAGTTCGGGACGGATCTGTTCTATTTGGATATTGTTCATTATAATAAAAATTAAAAGAGCCGGGCCCCGTGCGATTCCCTCCCCTGGGAGGGGAAGGGAGGGGTTTAGTCAGCCAACCAATAAACTCATGTCAAAATCCTTTGGCAAATTCACCGATGAATCCCGCTTAATCAATTCGATAATGCCGTCCTCCAGCGCTCTCATCACATTTACAATATCATGCTTCATTTCAGCTTCTGTAAACCGCATAAACTTTACACCAAGGCTTTCTAATTTCGTTTGCCTTATCTCGTCCTTTACAAATGTTTCTTCATAAGTATGATAGGTACCATCTACCTCAATCACTAACATTAAATCCTTGCAATAAAAATCTACAATGTAATTATCAATACAACGCTGCCTGTCAAAATCAAACCCAAGGAATTTATTGTCTTTTAGGATGTTCCATAATATCACTTCCCCGGAAGTCATGTTTTTCCTTAGTTTACTGGCTAAGCGCTTTAGTTTAGGGTTATATGGGATGATCTTAACCATTTTCTACTTTGCATATTTGTCAAACCCCTCCCTTCCCCTCCCAAGGGAGGGAATCGCACAGGGCCTGACTTTTTGTTGCCGTATAAATAAAATCTCCTATTCGGTTGGTATGTTATTCTCCTTACAATAGCGTTCAAAATCAGAGTCATTCATGAAATACGTGTCACAAAACTCATTTAGTTCTTTTTCTGTGGCTTTAGCATATTTTTCACTTGCCGTTAAAAGCTTTTCAGTCTGCTCAATAAATAGTTCAAAGTCCTTATTAATCTTACAAAGTTTATCAATTGTTTTAAAATCGAGATCGCGATACTTAGGAGGAAAAAGAATTTTGCTTTCATAAGGATTAGCTTTAAGTTCGATTATTCCTATTCCAAATGACTGATTTAATCGTTCCATTTCTTCAGTTAGTGTATCACTAATTTCAAAAGCAACTAAGTATCCATAATTGGCCCAGCTTGAATTTGATACAGCCTGGAAAAAGAACTTTTTAATTCATAGTCCGAGTTAATCTCTTTTTTAATTTCAAATGAAGAAATTTTAAAAGTATCAACCCGATTAATAGCTTTCAAAAATGTTTGGCTAACTTTTGTTTGCAGGTTTAAGAAACGAATTCCTACCATGTCGGGGTGCACCCATTTTTGATTGCTGTCCTTGCTATTAAAAGATTGCTCGTGAAATATTGTTTTTGAATAAATTTCTGTGTTTTTCAAATAGCTGCTTAACAACTTATGCAAGTGTCTTTCATTATATCCCACAGTTTTTGTCTTTTTGACTTCAACTTGTGAGACTGGATTTGTTAGGGATATTAAATCAAGATTGTTTTCATTTTTTGTTAAGTAATACGAATATGTCCCCCCGGTTTGTTTTATTCTCTTTACCCTGGTGTCACCTGTCCGGATAAAATCCCCTAAAAGAGCCGATATTGTAGATGGAGGTGTTTTTGCCTCCTTGAAATCGTAGTAACGTTTATTGATTATATTATCATGAACCGCCATATAATTGGTGACATCATTAATATCTTCAAGACTTTTTAAAATAGCTTCTTTTATGGTCATAAGGTTCTTTATTTAGTATTAAAATTCGAAATCAAAAATCCGACATCCGATATCACAAAGGTATATTCCCATGCTTTTTCCTTGGGTTATTCACCACTTTATTCTCCAGCATTTTAAAGGCGAAGATAAGTTTTTGGCGGGTTTCGGCAGGTTCAATTACTTCATCAATAAAGCCACGCTCGGCAGCGCGGTATGGGTTGGCAAATGTTTCAGAATACAGTTGCTCCATTTCCTTCCATTTGGCTTCCTTGTCTTCGGCTTCGTTAATTTCGCGTTTAAAGATAATTTCGGCAGCTCCTTTGGCGCCCATTACAGCAATCTCTGCCGATGGCCAGGCAAAGTTCATATCAGCGCCAATATGCTTGGAGTTCATTACATCATAAGCCCCGCCATAAGCCTTACGGGTTATCACCGTAATACGGGGAACGGTAGCCTCGCAAAAGGCATACAATAATTTAGCGCCGTTAGTGATGATGGCGTTCCATTCCTGGTCGGTGCCCGGTAAAAAACCCGGTACATCTTCAAAAACCAATAGCGGAATGTTAAAACTATCGCAAAAACGTACAAACCGCGCGCCTTTGGTAGACGAGTTAATATCCAGCACCCCCGCCAAAAATGCAGGCTGGTTGGCCACAATGCCAATACTACGGCCTGCCAAACGGGCAAAACCAACCACAATATTTTCGGCAAAATCTTTATGCACCTCTAAAAATGAACCTTCATCAATTACGTGTGTAATTACCTCGCGCATATCATAAGGTTGTGAAGAGATTTCGGGGAGTATGGTGTTCAGATCTTCCCGGTATTCATTGCGGGCTTCATACGGCAATGCCGGGGCTATATCCTCACAATTTTGCGGCATGTAGCTCAATAGTTTTTTAACATTTTGGATAGCCTCTATCTCGTTAACACAGGCAAAATGCGTAACACCCGATTTGGTAGCATGGGTATTTGCACCGCCCAATTCTTCGGAAGTAACTACCTCATGCGTAACCGTTTTCACCACATTTGGCCCGGTCACAAACATATAAGAGGTATACTCTACCATCAAAATAAAATCGGTTATGGCAGGCGAGTATACCGCGCCGCCCGCGCAGGGCCCCATAATGGCAGAGATTTGTGGGATAACTCCCGATGCCATCGTATTGCGGTAAAATATATCGGCGTAACCACCTAAAGACACTACGCCCTCCTGTATCCGCGCACCGCCCGAATCATTCAGGCCAACAATAGGTACGCCGTTCTTCATGGCCAGCTCCATTATCTTGCAGATCTTTTCGGCATGGGTCTCTGATAATGAGCCGCCAAAGACGGTAAAATCCTGCGAGAAAACATAGGTCATACGGCCGTTAATGGTACCATAGCCGGTTATTACGCCATCGCCGGGATACTTTTCTTTTTCCATCCCAAAATCGGTAGACCTGTGGGAAACCAGCATCCCTATTTCCTGGAACGAACCTTCATCCATTAAAAAATGCAAACGCTCACGCGCGGTTAGTTTCCCTTTTTTATGCTGACTTTCTATACGTGTATTCCCGCCGCCTAAAAGCGCTTTTTCACGTTTCTGGCTTAATAGATCTAATTTGTTCTTCACAATTTGGTTTTATATGATGACAGAGGCTAAAAATAGTAATAAAGGGCTAATTATTGAATTATTGAGTTACTGAATTGTTGATAGATTAATAATTGCGTCAAACTAAACAAATATTCATTACTATATTTGCATAATTTATCGCTGCCTTAACTATCCGCTATGCCTGCTAAAATTGAAGATAAAATTCTTGCCACCAACGAAGTATATCAAAGCCTGCTGGCGGGCAACAAGCAATTTGTTAAAGACACGTTAGATATTGACCCTGATTATTTTAACAACCTGGCCAAAGGGCAAACACCACCCATATTATGGATAGGTTGTGCCGATAGCCGCGTACCCGCCAACCAGATAACCAATACCAAACCGGGCGAAATATTTGTGCACCGCAACATTGCCAATGTGGTGGTCCACTCGGATATGAACATGCTGAGTGTGTTGGATTACGCGGTGAATGTTTTAAAAGTAAAGCATGTAATTGTTACCGGGCATTATGGCTGCGGAGGAATTATAGCCGCAATGAGCAACCAGCAATTTGGGCTGATAGATAACTGGCTAAGCCATATTAAAGATGTGTACCGCCTGCATGCGCACGAGTTGGACACGATTACAGACGAGCAGGAACGCCAAAACCGGATGGTAGAATATAATGTGATAGAAGGCACATACAACCTCTGCAAAACTTCTATTGTACAGAACGCCTGGCTTAACGGGCAGTTACTGGGTATACACGGCTGGGTGTACGACCTGAATACCGGCATTATTACCGATTTGAAAGTAAGCACCTACGATAGTGACACCCTCGGTAAGATATTCAAATTCGAGACCGAGCCAACAATAAAAAACCAGAAACTAAGATAAAATCTTAATTCCTGGCTCCTGATTCTTGACTCTTAATTCTAGAATTAATCTTTACCCCAAAAACGGGTACCTTAATCTTTAGGCGGATCAAAAGTTTCTTTTATTGTTCTTGGCGATACCCAGCGCAGCAGGTTAAGCATAGAGCCTGCCTTATCGTTCGTTCCCGAGCCACGGGCACCGCCAAATGGCTGTTGACCCACTACCGCGCCGGTTGGTTTATCATTCACATAGAAATTACCGGCTGCGTTGCGCAAATGATGCGTGGCTTTTGCAATGGCATATCTGTCTTGCGAAATAATAGAACCTGTTAACGCGTAGATGGATGTTTTATCTACAACGTCCAGTATTTCGTCAAACTTGTTATCCTCATAAACATAAACCGTTAGTACCGGGCCAAATAGTTCCGTACACATGGTTACATAATATGGGTCGGTTACCTTTATAACGGTAGGCTCAATAAACCAGCCCTTGCTTTTATTATAATTGCCACCTGCTATCAGTTCTACGTCTTTATCAGCTTTGGCGGCATCTATATATTTTGCCAGCTTATCAAACGATACTTCGGTGATAACGGCGTTCATGAAATTTTCAAAATCTTCTGTCGGCCCCATTTTAAAGGAGGCGATGTCGCGCTGCAAATTAGTCTTAACCGCAGGCCATAACGATGCCGGGATATAAGCTCTTGAAGCTGCCGAACATTTTTGCCCCTGGTATTCAAATGCGCCGCGGGCAAGTGCAGTACTTACCACATCAGCATCGGCGCTTGGGTGGGCAAGCACAAAGTCTTTACCGCCGGTTTCGCCCACAATGCGCGGATAGGTTTTGTATTTATGGATATTGGTGCCAATGGTTTGCCAAATATTTTGAAATACCGGCGTAGAGCCTGTAAAGTGAATACCTGCAAAATCGGGATGGTTAAATATCACATCGCCAACAACCGGGCCGTCCACATAGATCAGGTTGATAACACCGGGAGGAACACCTGCTTCCAGGAAAACCTGCATCAATACATTAGCGGCAAATATTTGGGGATAAGCAGGTTTCCAAACCACAACATTACCCATCATGGCTGCGGATGTTGGCAAATTACCCGCGATAGCGGTAAAGTTAAACGGCGTAAGCGCGAATACAAAACCTTCCAACGGGCGCTGCTCTACCCGGTTCCAGATGCCCTTTGGGTTTATCGGCGGTTGCTGCTGGTATATCTCGGTCATATAATGCACGTTGAAGCGCAAAAAGTCTATCAACTCGCAAGCCGCATCTATCTCGGCCTGATAAGCATTCTTCGACTGTCCCAGCATGGTAGCCGCATTTATTTTGAAGCGATACGGGCCTGAAAGTAGTTCGGCAGCTTTTAAAAATATGGCGGCACGTTGCTCCCATGGCATGTTCTCCCAATCGGCCTTTGCAGCCATTGCTGCTTTTATGGCAGCCTCTACATGGGTTTTATCCCCTTCGTGAAAAGTGGCTAATAAATGCTGATGATCATGCGGCGGGCGTATCTCCAGCTTTTTGCCGGTACGTACTTCCTTATCGCCAATATACATCGGGATATCAATAACCTGCGCCCGTGCTTCTGCCAAAGCAGCTTTTAGCGCGGCCCGTTCAAGGCTTCGCGGCCCGTAATTTAAAGTTGGCTCGTTTTGAGGGGTAGGTACGTTGAAAAATCCTTTAAGCATGTCAGTTATTTTTTAGATGAACAAAGATAAGGGTTAATGTGCAGATATGCAGATGTGCGGATATGCAAATTACGGGATGGTGACAGTATTGATGTGCAAATAGGTAGATGTGCAGATATGCAAATGAAAGGGATTAAAAAGCGAAAGAATTTTCCATTTCAAATTTTACTTCCTTCGATTGTTTCTTTTTTAAGCCGGTCTCTTTATATTTTGATGTTGAGCATAAATAGCACGAACAGGGTTTGCCGGTAGACCTAAAGGCATGTTTATTGGCTTCTAATTCGCTTAACCCGTAATTTTTTAAACGTGCCCTGAACTTTAACATTTTCAACTCATGGCGACGGCCTTTGTTTATTGGTTTTCCCATGGCAAATTTATTAAGGCAATTTGTTCAATTTAAAATACCCCAAATGTATCTCATCTTCGGGCATATTGGCAGCTTCGGTTATTTGAATGGTATATTTTTCTTTTTGCTCGGGCAGCAATATATCTTCCACTTCATAAAAATCATCTACATCTATACCATATTTATCATCGATATGAGATTCAGCACCGGCAAATGAAGTATGCTGGTAAAATAAACTTTGTTTGGCATTCTTTATAGCCGAGCCACTATCCGGGTTTACCGATAATAAAACATAATGCTGCTCATCGAATATATCTTTGGTATATCCACCCAAATTAATAAAGAACAGTTTATTAGCTGAGGCTGCACTGGCAGCAGGTTTTTCAACCACCGAAATCTGGTACCCGTTTACCGAAGTTACCTCGCGCCAGGCATCAATATGCAAACGGCCAATAGCTTCGGGCCAAAAGCTGTTTATTTGGTCAACCAGGTCCTTTGGGGTATTGCCGATAGCGAATAGTATATCGTGCTGCTCGGTATGCCTGCCCGGCGGCATGCCGCCAATAAGAAGCATGAAAAGTTTTTGTTGTGTGTTCACAACTCAAAAGTAAAAATTAAAAATTTATAAAAAACTGCCAACTGCCCACTCAAAACTGCAAACTCCTTACTTCGTCCCCATCATCGATGCCTTAATATACTTAATAGGCGCATTGCCATAACTCAGGAACTTCTCGTTAAACTCTTTCAATTTATATTTATCGCCCAGTTTGGTTTTATAGGCATCGCGCAGGTCCATAATTTCTTTGTAACCGGTATAATAGCTGTCTAATTGTACGCTGGTTACACTCACCCGTTTCCATTTTCCTTCGGCTTCGGCCTGCTCCTGGAAAGCTTCTTTGGTCAACATGGTAATGGCTTGTTCTTTGGTCATATCGCGGTTATGCACGCTAAAATCAAGAATGGTATTGCAAACCGAACGTAAGTGCAATTTATACCACATCAGCTTCATTTCGGGGTCGTCATTATAGCCGGCATCCAGCATCATTTGTTCGCTGTAAACTGCCCATCCTTCGGCCAGTGCCGGACTGCCAAAAATAGATTTGATGAGGCTTGGCGACTTTTGCGCGTACACTTGCTGCACATAATGGCCCGGCACAGCTTCATGTATACATAATAGCTGCAAAGTGTAATTATTATACTCGCGTAAAAGGCTTTCGGCTTTATCGGCAGGTGTTCCGGCCAGGCTCTCTACGTCAAAGTAGAAGTTGCCTTGCTTGTCATACGGCCCGGGCGGGCTCATAGACGCTATAGCAACGCCCGACATATAGCCTGGTTTTTTCCTAACCACCAATGGTTTGGATGGGTCGAGTGTAACCAGGTCCTTTGTCTTAACAAAAGCCAGCAGCTTGGGGATTTGCGCCTCTATAGCCTGCTGGAAATCGGCAGGCTTTACGTGTTTGCTTGAAATAGTATCTATAATTTGGGCAATAGTGGTAAGCGAATCTGCAGGCATGGCTTTTTTGCCGAAGTATTTTGGCCAAAGCTGCTTGCTTATTTTAGCCATTTCGCGGTGGATGAATTTCTTACGCTCTGATGCCGCGCTAAAGGTTTGCTGCGCGTTTGAGGATGCTTGTATATCATATTTAAACTTATCCTCATAATATTCCTTACCCAGCCTGAAACTGCGCGGGTGGTCGTTCTTCATGGTTTTTAACCATGCAGTATAGGCTTTAATAGCATCAACCGCAAGTTGCGCCCTGTCCAGCATCTTTTTCTGATCGGCTGCGGGCATGTTGGCTTTCTTTAATGAATCGGCAAAATCCTTTTCCATCACATTTAAGCCGTTCTCGTGCTGCTGTATAGCCAAATCGGTTAACTCCTGTACCGGGTTTTTGAGTTCTTTTTGTACCTGTTTATAATACGCCGGGATATCGTTCATTTTTTCATAAAAATTACGCAGGCGTTTGGCCAATGGCGCGTAATGTTCATTAAGTATATAGGCAAAAGTGCGGATTACGTTATACGATGACGGGTCCCATTCGTGCTGTTTTAAAACAGATATCCGCCAGTTAATATATTCCAGTTGGTTTTGCAATATCTGGTAATCAATACGGTTAGCTTCCGATAACTGATTGGCTTCAAATCTCGACAGGGAATCATTTTGCACGCGGGTAAAATTTAACATAGCATCGCGGCTTTTTGCGTTGGGGATAACCAGCAAGCTGTCATATTTATGATAACCGTTGGTAGTAGCGGCATCAGGATCAAGTTTCCACAAGGCTTCTAAAAAATGGCCCTCGTAGGCGTTAAATGCATTATCGTCTTTTGCCCTCATTGGCCCTACCCCACCGTCCTTTTTGCAGGCGATGAGCATCATCAGGAAAGAAACCGTAACAAACAGGGAAATAAACAGGAACTTTTTGGTTAACATATAATGCACTACTTTTAGTTTGATAAACTTAGAACATTTAGCACAAAAAAGCTATTAAAGTATTAAAAACATATAAGCCTCACCTAAATCCTCTCCAAAGGAGAGAACTTGATTTGGTTGGCTGATATACCGTTGACTTGAACAAATAAAATCTATACCAATGAATACAGAGCATAAAACATTGATTGATGAGCTGGTGAAGCTGTTAAATGGCGGTGGCGCACATGCCAGTTTGAAGAAAGCCGTGGATAAATTGCCCGCCAAATTGCGCGGCGTTAAACCGGATGGAATGCCTTACAGCATCTGGCAATTATTAGACCATATACGCATTGCGCAATGGGATATGGTGCAGTTTTGTATCGATGCCGGCCACCAATCGCCTAAATGGCCGGATGAATACTGGCCAAAAGAAAGCAGCCCCAAGGACGATGCCGCCTGGGATAAATCGATAGCACAAATAAACAATGACATGGAGGAATTTATCGCCCTACTAAAAAAGGAAGATATTTATAAAAAGATACCGCACGGCTCGGGGCAAAGCATATTGCGCGAAGCCCTGCAAATAGCCGACCACAATGCCTACCATACTGCCGAGATCATCGCATTAAGGCGGATGTTAAATGCCTGGGGTTAGGGTAATTTATGTATAAAATCAACAATGGCGGTTACCAGTTCAGGCTTTAGCGGCAGATCGGGATTAGTATAAGTTGCCTTATTTTTATCTTTATCCAGCGGCGCGTCCTTTAAAGCATAATTCATACCGGTTATTAAGGCTATTTCTGTTGTTTTACTCTTTTTTAGCCTATCGGCATTGGTAACATCCACTTCCAGGTCTGTAGTCCCCTGTACAAGCAATACCGGTTTTTTTAATTTTTTGATCTCGGCCACAGGGTCAAACCTCCACCAGTTCAAAAAAAACATTTGTATGTTTGGCCTCAAAACCGGGTATAATACGGGGTCTACATGGGTGTTAACTTTTCCGCGGCGTATACTGTCTAAAACCGACTTTACACCATCAGCTATATATTTAGGGTAATCCCGGTTTATCTGCGCGGTTAAAACTTTATCAGCGCTCTCGGATGCCCCTTCTAAAGATATCAACGAGTTTACACGGTCGTCATTTGCCGCTATTATGCCCACCAATGACCCCTGACCGTGGCCAATAAGAATTATTTTTGAAAACCGCGTATCCTTATTCAGCATATCCATCAGGTCGAACACATCGTCAAAATAATCATCAAACCGCAAATCTTTTTCCTGACCCGTGCTTGTACTTTGCCCAACCCGCCGCTTATCATATCGTAATGATGCTATTCCGTTTTTCCCTAAGGCAATAGCTAACAGCTTATAATCATTTGCAGCCAAATTGCCCCCGTTACCATCACGGTCAACAGACCCGGCAGCGGCAATAATTATAGCAACAGGGATCTTCCCCGTGGCGTTTTTGGGTACGGCTAAAGTACCCGATATGGTACCCGCTAAAGTTTTCACCAATACGGGCGATTCTGTTACCGCCGGGTCCTCTTTGTCCAGGTATGGGCTTAATTGCAGCCCGGTAAACTGGTCGTTAGCATTTAAGGCAATGTTTAATAAAAACACCGCATGTTCAAAGGTAGCTTTGTATACGCCCAATGGGGCTTCATATTTATAAAATTCTGTTTTTAACAGGCTGCCCAATTGCAGCTTTAATTGGGATGTTGAGGTTATAAACTGATCGCCGGGCAAGGCCGTTTTCAACTCGGGGCTAAACCTGGCAAAAATACTATCGGGTTTATTGCTGTTATAAAACTTTTTAAATTGCGATGCAGCCTGCATGTATTTAGGCGGTTCGGCCTGGGCAAAAAGCCGCGACGCAAAAAGAAATGTTATCAGAAAAAAGGATATCTTATTCATTTTAAAATTCACTGGGGTATTTTCAGTCCGAAAGTAAAAAAAAATGCCGGCTTTCTTTTAAAAATACCACAAGCTGTTCAATATTTCATAACAAATTGTTTAAATATTAAGCATTTAGCGCCCAATTATTATTAACGCGCAGTTAAAACATAATGGCTTTTTACTTATTTTTAGTATCATTGTCTTTTATAACAAACCGGTTACATTTGGATTAAATTTTTACCTCATCACCTTAATGAAATTTTTACTTGTATGCCTATTTACGGGTTTGCTTATGTTTGCGGGCAGCGCTGTGTATGCACAAGAGAATTCAACCGTTATCCAGGGTAAGGTTTCAACCGAAAATGGCACTTCTGCCGACATGGCAACGGTAATATTATTAGCCGCCGATTCTGCCATATTAAAATCAACTATATGTGATAATACCGGCGCATTTAAATTTGCCGCTATTGAGCCGGGCACCTATCTTGTTTTAGCAAGTAAAATAGGGTTCAATCAATCATTAAAAGGGCCGTTTAAAATAATGCCAAACGGTATCATTAACACCGATATTCGATTAACACTTTCCGTCCCTCAACTAAAGGAGGTTACTATTAGCAGCCAGCGGCCCTACGTTGAAGTTAAACCCGGTAAGGTTATACTAAATGTGCAGGGCAGCCCTATTGCCGAGGGTAACTCTGCCTATGATATTTTGCGGCAAGCGCCCGGGGTAAAGGCAGGGCGCGATGGTAATATCAGTATTATAGGCCGCCAAAGCGCGCTGATAACTATTGATGGTAAGCCAACCAATATGAAGGGCGAAGACCTGTCGGGCTATTTGGAAGGGATGTCAAGCAGCGCTATTCAGCAAATAGAACTCATTACCAATCCCTCTGCTAAATATGACGCAGCCGGTGCGGGCATTATCAATATCATATCAAAAAAAGGGACCAACATTGGCACCAACGGTACCATTACAGCCGGCGGTGGCTATGGTAGCTTTTATAAATCAAACGGCAGCATCGTACTTAATAACCGCAGTGATAAGTTTAACTTTTTTGGAAATTATACACTTACGGCAGATAAGATCTTTCACAATTTTACTGCCGACCGCATGATCAATTATAATGGGGCTGCCAGCGAATATGATGTTGATTATTATGCAACCCAAAAAAAATACAACAATGTTTTTAGGGCGGGGATTGATTATTATATATCGCCCCAGCAAACGCTGGGTGTATTATTTTACGGCTCTGTCAGTAAAAACGATTTTGTTAAAACCAATAACTTAAAGATCGCTAACAACGGGGTATTAGATTCAACCATTTCTACAAACTCCAAATTATCAAGGGATATCAATAATTTAAATTATGATATTAATTATAATGGCGTTTTAGATAAGGCGGGCAAAACATTAATGGCCGATGTGCTATTTAACGAGTTTACCAGGCAATCGAGAGAGTTTATTGTAGACAATTTTTACAATGCGGCAGGCAATGTTTACCGGCAGCCTTTGTATCTTCAAAATTTATCACCATCAACTATACATAATTGGGTGGCTAAAATAGATTATGCCAATCCCATGTCAAAAACATCAAAAATGGAGGCAGGTGTTAAATATAGTTCTATAAAAAGTAATAATGACCTGATTTTCGGGCCGTATGCTAACGGGCAATATCAAAGCGACCCCAAATTCAGCAATACCTTTTTATACAACGAAAACGTTAATTCGGCTTATCTTAATTACACCAATAATTTAGAAAAACTGGATATCGTTGCGGGCTTGCGCGCCGAGCAAACCAATACAAGCGGAAACTCGGTCACTTTAATGCAGGTCAGTAAAAAAAGCTACCTTGATTTTCTCCCTCAAATACAGCTAACCTATAAGCCCGACGAAAAAAACAACCTTACATTAAGCTATAACAGGGGCTTAACACGCCCGCAGTATACAGACATTAACCCATTTTTATATTACGTTGATGTGTATGATTACCGGTCGGGAAACCCTAACCTGCTGCCCCAGTATTCAAATAAGATAGAACTGGAACATAGTTATAATAAGCTGTTTACGACTTCGCTGTATGCCCAGGTTACCACCGGATTTTATGATTTTAACGAGTACCTCCAAAACGACGCTACAAAGGTAGCCATCACCACCATTAATAATTTTGGTAACTATTATATTTATGGCTTGCGGTTTTATACACCCGTACAATTCGCCAATTGGTGGAATGCATCTTTTCACGTGGATGCTTCTTATCAGCGTATAAAGGCGTATACTGTTAATGGAAATTTAGATAAGGGCACGCCGGATATACAATTTTCAAGCATCCAGACCTTTAAAATAAGTAGCACAACCACGTTAAATATCCCGGTAAAATATGAATCACCTACTTTTTATGGCATTAGCCTGTATAAGGCAGCCTATTATGTAGATGCGGATATAACCCAGCAGCTTTTTAATAAAAAAGCGAGCTTAAAACTAAGCGTGTTTGATATATTTAACACCAAGCGCGACAGGCTTCATTCGAATTATCAAAACTTAAATTTGGAGATAATGGATAAGACAGAAAGCCGGATGGTTAGGCTCAATTTTACTTATCACTTTGGCAAAACTTCGGTAAAAACTGCAAAACACGAAGCCGCCAATGCCGATGAACAAAACAGGGCTGTGGGCCCCGTCAGTAATTGATCATTCTATATGTATTTGGGGATATTTATTCCGGATCATGGTTGTAAAGAAATGCCCGGGCGACTCGGCATTGATGAATTTTTTGTAGGCCAATCGCGGGAAATTATGGTATTGCCAAACGCTGCCGGTGTCGCTGAATTCCAGCTCTAAGATCTTGGCATCACGGTCATAGCCCACACTTTTAAAAACGGACGAATTTATATAATGCCTCTGCATACATTATATACCACCGTATAATATATATGTTTTAAAAAAATTTATCCCGCGTATCCGCTAAGCATGCTCATAAATATAATGGATAATACCAATAAGGTGATGCCTATATAGAGATAGTCTTTTTCTAATACAAAGCCTATGGCCGAACATATTACCCTTATAATGGGTGTCAGGATCAATAAAATTATGCCCGCCTGTATAATGGCCTGCCCCCTAAAATGTAAAATGCCGTCTATAATTCCGCTCCCGGTTTGTACAAATACCGGGATGCCTTTAAACACACTATGATCTGCTACCGTTTGCCCATGCCGGTACAGGTAAACTATCCCGCCTAAAAAAACAACCAGCATAGAAATAAATACACCCAGGCGCAATACCCAGCCAATTATCGACTGCATGTCTGTATCTTTAAATTTGTTCATTTTGTTGGTCATTGGGTCATTAAGTCATTTGTATTTTACCATTATATTTTCCCGGCAACGCCGTGCCATATCATTTGTATAGCTAAAAAGGTTACCACCACTACAAATACCCACCTAAGCCAACCGGATGATTTACTGTTGACTAAAATTTTAGAGCCGGTTAAAGCGCCCAGCAGTACGCCCAGCACTACGGGCATGGATATGCCCGGGTCAATATAGCCGCGTTGCAGGTACACTACCGCGCTGGCCGCAGCGGTAACCCCTATCATAAAATTGCTGGTAGTGGTTGATACCTTAAAAGGGATACGCATTATGCCATCCATAGCAATTACCTTTAATGCCCCCGAACCTATACCCAACAACCCGGAAATTACACCGGCAAATATCATCATAAAAAAACCGCCGACTACATGGGTTACGCCATATTCAACCACCCCATTTGCTGTGGGGTAACTGGAATTAAGTTTTAGCTTATCGGCTAAGTAGTTTTTTTCTATCGTGATGTTTTCTACTTTTTTGCGCAGGGATGTGATAGCCGAAAAAATTAATATACAGCCAAATATAATGGCGATATAACTGGTGGGCATATAGATGGCTACAATGGCGCCAACCATTGCCCCGGCGGTTGTGGCTATTTCCAAAAACATGCCCAACCGGATATTGGTTATCCCCTCTTTTACATAGGCCGCTGCCGATCCTGAAGATGTTGCAATTACCGATATGAGCGATGCGCCAATGGCATAATGAATGTCAACATGGAGTACTAAGGTAAGCAGGGGGATAATAATAAACCCACCGCCAAGCCCGGTTAATGAACCCAGCAAGCCGGCAAAATAAGAACCAATAAATATAATAAGCGTAAATATTAATATCGACATGGACAAGCAGCAACGTTTGTGCGCTAAAAGTAATAATAAGTTTTTTTAAGCGCTTTGTTTAATGTTTGTCTATGGATTTAGTAGAGAGGATGGGGAAGAATTAGCTATCCCTTAGCTTGGCAGCAACTTCTTGTTTAAGGGGAGTTAGATGTTTTTTTATGATGGCCCATACAATTTCATCATCGACACTATCGTATGCGTGTATTAATATATTTCTAAATCCAATTATGCTTGAATGATAGTCGATCAATTCGGTCGCGTCAATGTCTTTTATCTTTTTAATGGCTTCACCAATAATAGCTAATTGCCTTTCAACTGCGCTCTTTGTTTTTTTGTCTACTTTATATTGTGCAAACAGGTTTACACCGCCAAGAAATTCATCAATTAACGAGATCGCAAAAAGAATATCATCGTAATACTTCTTCTTTTGATCCATCGTAAATTAATTGCTTTGTATTATTTATGCTCTCTTTAAGGTACGGGTTTCTTAAAGAATTAAAAGTCAAGAGGTCAACTTTTCTGTTAAAATATTTTTCGAACTCGTCCCACAATGAAAGTAATAACTCACCCCTATTTAATGGATCCGCATCATTTATTTCAACCAATAAATCAATATCGCTTTCGTCTGTAAAGTTTCCCGTTACTGCTGATCCAAATATATACAACTCTTTAACCTTGTGCGATTTGCACAAAGCAATAAAGTTTTTTGAATGAAGGTCCGCTTTATCGTAAATCATAATATAAAGTTAGTGATATTTTAATTATCAATTATCTTTTAGCAGGAAGTTTTAAATGAAGCGGCATCCAATCTTTCAATTTGTACATTTGTGCCGATAGCAAACAGATATGGGTTACCCAAGTTTACAAGCCTGCCTAACCGACCTTGAAAAGAACGGTCATTTAATACGTATAAAGGACGAGGTTGACCCTCACCTGCAAATGGCGGCCATTCATTTGCGAGTATTTGAAAACCAGGGACCGGCTATTTTATTCGAGAAGGTAAAGGGTAGTCAATTTCCGGCCGTATCTAATTTATTCGGAACGCTGGAACGCTCGCGCTTTATTTTCAGGGATACGCTGGATAAGATCAAAACGCTGGTCGATCTCAAATCTGACCCTATAAAAGCGATAAAACATCCTTTTAAATATGCCAATGTGGCGCTTACCGCCTTATCGGCTTTGCCCATGAAGAGCGGGAATATTGGCGATTTTAGTAAATGTCATATCAGTGATCTGCCGCAAATTGTGAACTGGCCCAATGATGGCGGCCCATTTGTTACCATGCCGCAGGTTTATACCGAGGATATGGACAAGCCCGGCATCATGAACGCCAACCTGGGTATGTACCGCATCCAAATGGGCGGCAATGATTATATTTTGAACGAGGAGATTGGGCTGCATTACCAACTGCATCGTGGTATCGGCGTGCATCAAACCAAAGCCAATGCAAAAGGGCAACCGTTAAAGGTGAGCATATTTGTTGGCGGCCCGCCATCCCACCCGGTTGCGGCGGTAATGCCGTTGCCCGAGGGCTTGTCAGAAATGACCTTTGCCGGGGCACTGGGTAACCGCCGTTTCCGTTATTTTCATGATGACGAAGGGTTTTGTATTTCATCGGATGCCGACTTTGTAATAACCGGCACCGTAATGCCGCACGAAAATAAACCCGAAGGCCCCTTTGGCGATCATTTGGGTTACTATAGCTTAAAACACCCCTTCCCGCTTTTAAAGGTGCATAATGTGTACCATCGTAAAGATGCGATATGGTCGTTTACCGTAGTGGGCCGCCCGCCGCAGGAAGATACCAGTTTTGGCGCGCTGATACATGAAATTACCGGCTCGGCATTATCCGAAGAAATACCGGGGCTACATGCCGTTAACGCGGTTGATGCGGCCGGGGTGCACCCTTTATTATTCGCTGTTGGCAGCGAACGGTACACACCTTATATAAACGAACGCAAACCGCAGGAGATATTAACCATAGCCAACCATATTTTGGGCAAGGGGCAATTGAGCCTGGCCAAATATTTATTTATCGCTGCTAAAGAGGATGATCCATCGCTGGATATAAATGATATCGGTGGGTTTTTAAAACATATCCTGCAACGCGTAGACCTTACCCGCGACCTGCATTTTTATACCAAAACATCGATTGATACACTGGATTATAGCGGCGAGGGGTTAAACACCGGCAGCAAAGTAGCGGTGGCAGTAGCAGGGGAAGTAAAAAGAGAATTGTGGACTGAATTACCTGCCGGGTTTAACCTGCCAAAACCATTTGAGGTTTTTAAAATGGTAATGCCGGGCGTACTGGCAGTCGAAACGCCCGCAAACATCCGCAGCAGCGATATGCCTTTGATGCTGGAAATATTACAGGAACATTTAGGCGAAATGGAGCTGAATGGCTTACCATTAATAGTACTTTGTAATGATGCTGCCTTTACCGCGCAAAATTTAAATAACTTTGTTTGGATAACCTTTACCCGCAGCAATCCGTCGCATGATATTTATGGAATAAACAGCTTTACCGAGCATAAACATTGGGGCTGTACCGGCCCGCTGATTATTGACGAAGGTCTTTTTCCACACCATGCCCCTGTTTTGGAAAAAGACCTTGAGGTGGAGAAACTGGTTGACAAGATGGGTGAAAAAGGCGGGGCTTTATATGGGCTTATTTGATCTCGCGGTTCAGAAAAAAATGCTGCAGTAATATCACTGTCTTAGCATCAATAAACCAACCCTGTTTTAATTTTTCGCGGGCATCGGCAAATCCCATTTCAAGCAGCTCAATATCCTCGCCTTCTTCTTTTAAGCCGCCGATCTTGCTGTGATTGTCCTCGCTGTTATAATTGGCTGTAAATAAATGCAAAAACTCGGTTATACCACCTACCGAAGTATATACGCCCCCAATTTTGTTAAGGTTGGTGATTTGGTAGCCCGTTTCTTCCTCTGCCTCGCGATAAGCTGTCTGTTCCTCGGTTTCGCCATCATCCATAATACCCGCGCAGGTTTCAACCAGGAAGCCTTTAAGGCTACCGTTTAAAAAAGCGGGCAACCTGAATTGCTTGTTCAACAGAATTTTTTTCTTATTCTCATCAACCAATAAAACAGCTACCTCATTTGGGCGGAAGTATACCTCTTTTTCAATAGTATGAAATTCGCCATTAGGCCCGGGCTTTTCAAAAAGTATATTTTGAAGCGGGTATTTTTTATTGGATAGCGTTTCCCGTTTTAGAATTTGGATAGTTGCCATAGGTAGATATTTCCTATAGAAACTTCGGCAACCGGATTATAGTTTTAATTCTGATAAATAATTCAATACTGATCCTCCAGGTTATAAATAACTTACTTAAGTAACAGGGCAGATGCAAAATAATAATCCCTGCCTTTGGTATCTACGCCATAAGCCCGCACCGTTGACAGGCTATACAAATTGTTGCCGATGATGATCATAAATACATCATATTTTTTTCTTTTTGAATCGGTACCCGATGAAGTATAACTGGTAAAGCCTTTCCAGGCGCCTAATTTAAAATCCTCCAGATCAACATCCGGTAAACTTTGCTTCATGCCTGTTTTTATCTGGGCTGCAAATTCGGGGGTTGTTTTTATCGGGGCCAGCGCTGCAGAATCAATACCCAATTTTGTAAAATCAACTATAGTAAATACGTAAACCACGCTGGTATCCTGCAAAGCTACAAACGTACCGGGAATAGACTCCTGGGGTTCTGATGGGAATTTAACAGCTATCCTGTCATCTCCCTTATGGGTCACCCAACCACTTTGGGCATCCGCAATAATTACCGCTAACATTGCTGCAATAACCAGGAAAAGTGCTTTTTTCATAATATAAATGTATATAAATTAAATTAATTAGAAACCGGCACTTTCTTAGAAACATCATCCCAATATATCCAATGCAGGTTTAAATACTGCCCGCCATGTTTTAAATAAAAGGCCCTGTAAGGGTTATCGGGCATTATCCCAACACATAAACTTTTGGCATTTTGGGTATCAAGCCACGCAGTAAATTTTAAAAAAAGCATCTGCCCTAACCCTTTTCGCTGGTGCGCTTTTAAAACATAAAAACTTTGTATCTCCGCGTCCTTATTATAGCGGGTAGTTAAATGGCCGGCAATGTAGCCCACTACCCTTCCATTAATAACCGCTTTAAACACCATCCTTTCCGGTTTTGAGGTTTGGGGCGATTCTGCCCTGAAATAAGTTCCCCAGCGATACAAACGGCCCTGATAATCAATTTCATGTGGTTCAATAATATCTGCCAGGGATTGTTGCTTGCTTTCAATTTCAACCCGCGTCAATTCTTCGGCATCGTCTACACCTGCAATCAATAATTCCATCCAACTAAAATAAGAATTTGTTGGCTTGTTGATAAATAGGGTTTTAATATCCGGCTGGTTTGCCTCACTTTTAAGTCAAATAATTAGGACGATCCTAAAATCCTGCGAATCACGGTCGAGACAAAAAAGATAGATATAATGTGTTGAAAACTTTTGGTGGTAAAAAGTGTTGAAAAGTGGTAAAAGTACTTTACTTTTACTCTACAATATTGCCGAAGTGTAATTATGTCAAAATTTTTAGGAGAATTTGATTGTAAACTGGATGCCAAAGGTCGCATGATGATCCCTGTTGGCCTTAAAAAGCAGCTTCCCGAAGCTGGCGATAAGGGCCTGGTGATCAATCGCGGGTTTGAAAGGCATTTGGTTATTTACACCAGGGAAGAGTGGGATAAAATAGTTGGCGACCTTGAAAAACTAAACTCGTACGAGAAAAAAACGCGCGAATTCATCCGTTACTTTACCCGCGGCGCGTCCGAATTGACATTAGACAGCGCCGGGCGGGTGCTTTTACCAAAGCCGTTATTGGAATATGCCGGCATCGAATCGGATGTGGTACTGTCCTGTCAATTCAACAAAATAGAAGTTTGGGCCGAGAAAGCCTACAATGCACAATTGGATGATGAGCCCGAAAACTTTGCCAAACTGGCCGAAGAAGTAATGGGCACCAAAGGAAGGAGGATCGATGACTTCCTATCATAACCCCGTAATGCTGCAGGAATGTATTGACGGCCTAAACATTCGCAAGGATGGCACCTATGTTGATGTTACTTTTGGCGGCGGCGGCCATTCTAAAGAGATATTAAAACACTTGGACAAAGACGGCACATTGCTGGCATTTGACCAGGATGCAGACGCACAGCAAAATTTAATTGCTGATGAGCGCTTTACGTTCATTGATCAAAATTTCCGCTATCTCAAAAACTTTTGCCGTTTGCACAATGCTATCCCGGTTGACGGGATATTGGCCGATTTAGGCGTATCATCCTACCAGTTTGACCAGGCCGAGCGGGGCTTTTCTATCCGTTTTGATGCCGAGCTGGATATGCGGATGAACCAATCGTCAACATTAACCGCTAAAGAAGTGGTTAATACTTATAGCGAACTTGAGCTGCACCGAATTTTTGGCATTTACGGTGAAATTCAAAACGCCAAATCATTGGCTAATACCGTAGTTACCGCAAGATTAAATGCGCCGATAGTTACCGTGGCTGATCTCAAAAATGCTATTGTCGCACGTATCCCGCGTGGCAAAGAGAATAAATATTTGGCGCAGGTTTTCCAGGCGCTGCGGATAGAGGTGAACCAGGAGTTGGAAGCATTAAAAGATTTTTTGATTCAATCTGCAGAGGTATTGGTATCGGGCGGGCGTTTGGTGGTAATGTCCTACCACTCGCTGGAAGACCGGCTGGTAAAGAACTTCATCGCCAAAGGCAAATTTAGCGGCGAAGTGGTAAAGGACCTTTTTGGGAACGACCAGAAACCTTTTGACGCGGTAAGCCGTGGCGCTATAACCGCATCAGAAGAAGAGATAAAGAATAACAACAGGGCACGCAGTGCAAAACTTAGAATAGCTGTAAAAAAATGACCAATCGTTTACGTACAGAAATTCCGGAAGAGGAAATGGGCGAGCTGATCGTCGAGGAGAAACCCGTAAAAAAGGAGATCCCTGATAACTTTTTGACCCAGTTTTTAACCAATGGCTTTATCACTGCCGATACTGCGGTTAAGGCGCTGCCTTTTGTTTTGTTTATTGGTTTGCTGGGCATGATCTACATTGCCAACCGCCACCTGGCCGAAAAGAATATACGTGACATTGATAAACTGAACAAAGAAGTAAAGGAATTAAGCTACGCTTATAAAATAACCAAGGCCGATCTGGCCTATAAAAGCACACTAACCGAAGTTGCCAAGCGTGTAGATACTTTAGGCATAAAAGAATCTTTACAACCACCGCAAAAAATAGTAGAAAAGGAGGCCGGTGATGGGAATTAGGACCAACATACTATTAAGGGTTTATATCGCCTTTGGGCTGATATTGCTTTTTGCTGCTGCCGTTGTGATACAATTATACCGGGTGCAGTTTGTGCAAGGCAAAAAATGGAAGGCCATGTCGATGAGCCTTTCAACCAAATATGAAAATGTGGAAGCCGCCCGTGGCAATATACTTTCGGTAGATGGCAGCCTGCTGGCTACGTCGGTACCAGAATATGAGTTGCACATGGATATGATGGCGGGTGGCATTGCGGATGATAAGGTGTTTTACGAAAAGGTGGATTCGCTGGCTTTAAAGCTGTCTCAATTATATCCAGACCGGTCGGCAACCGAATTTTCAAGGGGCTTGCGCGATGCCCGTAAAGATGGCAACCGTTATTACCTAATAAGGCGCAAGGTTACTTACCAGGAGCTGACTAAGATCAAAAAATTCCCTTTGTTTAATATGGGTCGCTTTGGCAGCAGTTTGATAACTCTAACTCAAAACAAGCGTTTGCTTCCTTTCCGCTCGCTGGCCCTGCGTACCATAGGGTATAAAAATGAGAACGTTAAAAATGCTGTAGGCTTAGAAGGTGCCTTTTCCGATTATATTAATGGCGAGAACGGCAAGCGTTTAATGCAGCGTATTGCCGGCGGTGTTTATATGCCGGTGAATAATGGCGAGGAAGAAATCCCCGCAAAAGACGGCGCAGATATTATATCCACCATTGATGTTAACTACCAGGATGTTGCGCAGGACGCGCTAAAAAAGGAAATGATAAAAAGCCAGGCCGATTATGGCTGCGTGGTTTTGATGGAAGTTGCCACCGGCGAGATAAGGGCCATTGCCAATTTTACCCGCACAAAAGAAGGCGATTATGTAGAGAAATTGAACTACGCCATCAGCAATGCTCTACATTCAAGCTGGCATCATACATGACCTTGTTCGATCAGCATAAGATAGATACCAATACGATGGTTGATGGTGAGGGCGGCAGGTATAATATTTATAGTAATAATGGTAAGGTATTAAAAACGGTTAAAGATGTGGAAGAGACCCATATGATGACCGCGAAAAAAGCATTTGAAGAATCATCAAACGTGGCAGTAGTTAAATATGTGTATTCGCATTATAAAGATAATCCACGGGAGTTTACCGATAACCTGCAAAATGTATTGCACCTGAATGAAAAGCTGAACCTGCAAATAAAAGGTGAAGCGCAGCCTGTTGTTAAAAGCCCGGCAAACCGAAGCTGGAATAAAATATTAACGCTTCCGCAAATGGCTTATGGGTATGAAATGCAGATCACCCCTTTGCAGATACTTACCCTGTATAACTCAGTTGCCAATAACGGCAAAATGATTGCGCCCATATTTGTGAGGGAAATACAGCGGTTAGGCAGCCCGGTTGAACAGTTCCAGGCAAGAGTGATCAACCCTAAAGTTTGCTCTGATGCCACACTGGGTAAAATGAAGGCATTATTAGAAGGTGTGGTAAACGAGGGCACGGGCAAAAATATTATCAAAAATTCGTTGTACAGCGTTGCGGGCAAAACAGGCACGGCACAAATAGCCGATGGTGCACATGGTTATGCCGAGAATAAAACCTACCAGGCATCATTTTGTGGTTACTTCCCGGCAGATCAGCCTAAATATTCAATGATCGTAGTGGTTGATAATCCGAAAGGTGAATATTTAGCCGCCAAAATTGCCGGCCCGGTTTTCAGGGAAATTGCAGACCGAGTTTTTTCAAATGATTTGAAGATCAATCAAAACACAACTACACATTTTGTAGGCAATACCACTATGCCAAAGGTTAAGCAGGGCAATGTTGCGGCCTTAAAACAGGTGTATTCCAAATTAGGTATCAAACCATTATATGCTTCAACAGCCAATGGCATTGACACCAGTAATGGCCTGGCATACGAAGAAAATAAATATAAAACCGGCACCGTGCCATCTGTAACCGGGATGGGTTTGAGCGATGCATTATATGCGCTGGGTAATGCCGGGTATAAGGTAAGTGTAAAAGGCAGCGGGGTGGTATCAGCCCAATCAATAGCAAGCGGAAGCGCGATGCCAAAGGGGACAAAAATAGCGATAGAACTGCAATGAGATATTTGAGCGACATATTAGCCGGATTACCCTTCACCGAATTGCAGGGCAGTGCTGATGTGGAAATAACTGCCGTTGTTTTTGATTCGCGCAAGGTGGTGCCGGGTTGTTTGTTTGTGGCGGTGCGGGGAACAGTTGTTGACGGCCATAATTATATTGAACAGGCGGTTAAAGACGGCGCGGTTGCCGTGGTATGCGAAGAATTGCCCGGCCATAGCGCGGGCGAGGTGGACTTTTTAATGGTGGCCAATTCGGCTGTTGCATTGGGTATTGTAAGCGCAAATTTTTACGATAACCCATCCAATAAATTAAAGCTGGTTGGGGTAACGGGCACTAATGGTAAAACTACCATCGCTACGCTGCTTTATAAATTGTTCCGCGATCTGGGCTATAAATGCGGGTTGCTGTCGACCGTTGAAAATCAAATTAATGATATCATCATCCCCTCCACCCACACCACGCCCGATCCGGTTGAGTTGAATGCCTTATTGGATGATATGGTAGCACAAGGCTGCGATTATTGCTTTATGGAAGTAAGCTCGCATGCCGTAGCACAGCACCGTATCGCGGGGTTGAGTTTTTCGGGGGCGATATTTTCCAACCTGACACATGACCATTTAGATTATCATAAAACATTTGACAATTATCTAAAGGCCAAGAAAGCCTTTTTTGATGGTCTGCCAAAAAGCGCGTTCGCGTTGACCAATGTCGACGATAAGAACGGCAATGTGATGCTACAAAACACCGTTGCACACAAAAAAACCTATGCCCTTAAAAGCATGGCCGATTATAAAGCCAGGATATTGGAGAACCAGTTTGGTGGTCTGCTGCTGCAAATTGATAACGAAGATGTTTGGTTCAAGATGGTGGGCAGCTTTAATGCTTACAACCTGCTGGCGGTTTATGCTGCCGCGATGTTGCTGGAGCAGGACAGGGCCAAAGTGTTAACCAGTTTAAGCAAATTATCAGGCGCCGAAGGGCGGTTTGATTATACCGTTGCCTCCAATAAGATCATCGGCATAGTTGATTATGCGCATACGCCGGATGCGGTGCAGAATGTATTGAGCACCATACATGATATCCGCAAAGCGAACGAAAAAGTGATAACCGTAATTGGCTGCGGCGGCGACAGGGATAAAACCAAACGGCCAATAATGGCTAAAGTAGCTTGCCAGTGGAGTGATAAGGTGATACTGACATCTGACAACCCCCGTTCGGAAGATCCTGCCCAAATTATAAAAGATATGGAAGCCGGTGTTGATGCAAAATACAAACGGTCAACCGTAAGTATTGTTGACCGGCGGGAAGCTATAAAAACTGCCTGTATGCTGGCACAACCGGGAGACATTGTTTTGTTAGCCGGCAAAGGCCACGAAAAATACCAGGAGATAAAGGGCGTGAAAAACCATTTTGACGATAAGGAAGAATTAATGAACCAATTTAAAATGATGAATTAGATGTGCAGATGCGTGGATATGCAGATGTGCAGATTTTTAAAAACAGTAAAGAAAAAAGATATATGAGCAAAAATGTAAAGACCATTTGCACATCTGCACATCTGCATATCTGCACATTCAAATTATTTGCACATTAAAAATTATGTTGTATTATCTATTTACCTATTTAAACAGAAACTACAATATTCCCGGCGCGGGGGTGATGCAGTACACCACGTTCAGGATGGCTATGGCTGTTATTGTATCGCTTATTGTGACTACAGTTTATGGTCGTAGGCTAATAGACTATTTGCGTTTTAAACAGGTAGGCGAAACGGTAAGGAATTTAGGCTTAGAGGGCCAGATGCAAAAAGCGGGTACGCCCACCATGGGCGGTATCATCATCATTTTAGGCATTTTGATACCAACACTTTTATTCGCCAGGTTGGATAATGTGTATGTAATATTAATGATCGTAACCACGCTATGGTTGGGTGCTATTGGTTTCCTGGATGATTACATCAAAGTATTTAAAAAGAACAAAGAGGGGCTTGCCGGTAAGTTTAAAATAACCGGGCAGGTGGGTTTGGCGCTTATTGTAGGTTTTACTATGTACAATAATAAAAACATTGTAATACAGCAACAGGTAAAGCTGCCGGTTACGGTTGATTTGCCCGTTGATTTTCACATGAAGGCCACTGCACAAGGCAATATCCCGATTTATACTCAGAATGTAAAGTCGACCAAAACCACAATGCCTTTTTATAAGAACAACGAGTTTGACTATGCCAAGGTGCTGAAGTTTTTGGGGCATGGTTATGACAAGTATACCTTAATTGTATTCCTGTTCTTTATGATAGTTATTATCACCGCTATATCTAACGGGGCCAATATTACGGACGGTATAGATGGGCTTGCGACGGGGACATCGGCTATTATAGGTGTCACGCTGGCTATACTGGCTTTTGTATCGGGTAATGTAATCATTTCTGATTATTTGAACATTATGTATATCCCTTACTCGGGCGAACTGGTGGTTTTTGCCGGGGCTTTTGTAGGGGCATGCGTTGGCTTTTTATGGTACAACTCGTACCCCGCGCAGGTTTTTATGGGCGATACGGGCAGCCTGGCCATAGGCGGCATCATAGCCGTTTTTGCCATTATGATCCGCAAGGAACTAATGCTGCCGCTGTTGTGCGGGATATTTTTAGTAGAGAACGTATCGGTAATAATGCAGGTGAGCTGGTTTAAATATACCAGGAAGAAATACGGTGAAGGCAGGCGGATATTTTTAATGTCGCCATTGCATCACCATTACCAGAAAAAGGGCTTTCATGAATCAAAGATCGTAACCCGCTTCTGGATCATTGGCATTGCGCTGGCGATATTGACAGTAATAACATTGAAATTGAGATAAGATAAGTCCATGGTCTATAGTTGATGGTCCATGGTGAAAATAATAACGAAATACTATCGACCATGGACTATGGTCTATGGACAAAATAATGAACACGAACAAAAACATAGTAATCCTCGGAGCCGCAGAAAGCGGCGTTGGTGCGGCATATCTTGCCCAACAGCAGGGGTACGAGGTTTTTGTTTCGGATTTTGGGGTTATTGACGGGCATTACCGGAAACAATTGGAGGATTGGAACATCCGCTTTGAAGAAGGCGGCCATACCGAAGCAGAGATATTAAAAGCTGCCGAAGTCATCAAAAGCCCCGGTATACCTGATAAGGCGCCGATAGTTAAAAAGATAAAGGAAATGGGTATTCCCATCCTGTCCGAAATTGAATTTGCGGGCAGGTATTGCGATGCCAAAATAATAGGCATAACCGGGTCGAACGGTAAAACCACCACTACCAGCTTAACTTACAGCATTCTGAAAAATGCGGGTTTAAATGTTGGTTTGGCGGGTAACATCGGCAAAAGCTTTGCCTACCAGGTGGCTACAGAGAAATTTGATCATTATGTATTGGAGCTAAGCAGCTTTATGCTGGACGATATGTACGAGTTTAAATCGGACATAGCGGTACTGTTAAACATTACGCCCGACCATTTGGACAGGTACGATTATAAGATGGAGAATTACGCGGCATCAAAATTCAGGGTTACACAAAATCAAACGCCTGACGATGTATTTATCTATTGCGCCGATGACCCGGAAACCATAAAGGGCATGGCCGGGCGCACCTTCACCGCAATGCAATTACCATTTTCTATCAACAAAAAAATTGAACAGGGAGCATATCTCGAAAAGGACAATATTGTCATAAACACACACCAACAACATTTTGAAATGTCGATAACCGAACTGGCCCTGCAAGGCAAGCACAACATTTACAATTCCATGGCATCAGGCATTGTAGCAAAAGTGCTCGAATTACGCAACGACACCCTGAGGGAGAGCTTAGCGACCTTTAAAAACATTGAGCACCGGCTGGAGTCGGTGGGCAAAATATCGGGCATCAGCTTTATCAATGACTCAAAGGCCACCAACGTAAACTCTACCTGGTACGCGCTGGAAAGTATGACAAGCGATGTGGTACTAATATTAGGCGGTGTGGATAAGGGTAATGACTATACGATGCTGAAAGACCTTGTGCGCCAAAAAGTAAAAGCCATTGTGTGTTTAGGGAAAGATAACCAACGTATCCATGATGCTTTTGAGGGGGATACGGATGTGATCGTAAACACCTATTCCATGCAGGAGGCTGCTACGGTTGCGTATCATTTAGCAACTAAGGGCGACACGGTATTGCTATCACCGGCATGTGCAAGTTTTGATTTGTTTAAGAACTATGAAGATCGTGGTACGCAATTTAAACAGGCGGTTAAAGAATTGTGAGAATGTGCAAATGTGCGGATATGCAGATGTGCAAATGAAGATAAAGAGTGGATGAAAAATGATTATATGAATGAATAAACAGTATGAATGATAAGCCGAATTTGATAGTTGATTTGACATTCAATTTTTCGTTAAAGATTATTGAGTTTACTGAAGAGCTTGAATTAAAAAAGAAATTCAATTTGGCAAAACAGCTTTTTAGGTGCGGCACATCAATTGGTGCAAATGTGCGTGAGGCGCAAGGGGCAGAAAGTAAGGCTGATTTTAGGCATAAATGTAAGATTGCATATAAAGAAGCAGAAGAAACAGAATATTGGTTGCAATTATGTAAACACGCAAAAAATTATCCATTTGAACAAAGCATGTATGATGACAATCAATCTATATTAAAAATATTAGGAAAGATAATTTCATCGACGCATTAAGATGATGTACAAATCGGAAATTAGTTAGTAAAGAGATATGAATAGTAAAGAAATAGTAATCATTTGCACATCTGCATATTCGCATATCTGCACATCTGCACATCTGCACATTTGCATATCTGCACATAACTAACAAGTAGGCAAGGAATGAAACAGATAATTAATAACGTACGCGGGGATAAATGGATATGGCTGGTGGTGATACTGCTTTCGCTTATTTCCATGTTGTCTGTTTATAGTGCTATTGGCACGCTGGCCTATAAGCGTGGCGTGGGGGCCGAATCTATTTTGATGAAGCACCTGGCTATGGTTATCGGGGGCATTGTGCTGATGTATATTTCGCATAAGCTGGACTACCGTTACTATTCGGGTATATCCAAACTGTTGATGATCATTACCATTCCGCTATTAATTTATACTTTGATTTTTGGCAACCATGTTAATGAGGCAAGCCGTTGGATAGCCATACCGGGTACCGGGTTAAGTTTCCAAACATCCGATTTGGCTAAACTGGCGTTGATAACTTTCCTGGCGCGTTCCTTATCGCGCAAGCAGGAAAATATAAAGAATGTAAAGGAATCATTTATACCCATAATGGGGGCCGTTTGCGTGGTTTTTATATTGATCGCGCTGGCAAACCTTTCAACTGCTTTAATGTTGTTTGGCGTAAGCGTTTTATTGCTCATCATCGGGCGTATCAGCATAAAACAAATTGCGATAGTTTGTTTGGCGGGCGCCATATTGCTGGCAGGGGTTATCTTTTTGGGCCCGCGCCGCACTACCTATATTTCGCGTATCCATACGTTTATGCATCCCGAGGCAGCTAACCCCGATAAATCTTTCCAGGCCGATCATGCTAAAATAGCCATTGCAACCGGCGGATTATTTGGTAAGGGCCCCGGCCAAAGCAACGAGGTAAACTATTTGCCGGAAGCGTACTCCGATGAAATTTACGCGATAATAATTGAAGAATACGGCCTGGTTGGCGGTATTGTATTAATAGGCGTTTACCTGTTTTTACTATACCGGTGTATAAAAATTGTAACTAAAGCGCCAAAAGCGTTTGGGGCATTACTGGCGGCGGGCTTAAGCTTTAGCTTAACCATACAGGCATTTGCCAATATGGCGGTAGCGGTTGGGCTGGGCCCGGTAACAGGTGTGCCGTTGCCATTTGTAAGCATGGGCGGTACATCCATCCTGTTTACCAGCATAGCGTTTGGAATTATATTATCCGTAAGCCGGGATATTGACGAACCTAAAAAGGTAGTGGTTGGGGAGATAAGGGAAGTAGCGGTGGCTTGATTTCGGATTTCGGAATTTCGATTTCGGAATTGAATTAATGAAAAAAATAAAAGACCATGGACTATAGACCATGGTCCATGGACAAAAAGAAAGTGAAAGCAAGGAGAATCATAATTAGCGGTGGCGGCACAGGAGGACATATCTTCCCGGCTATTGCTATTGCCAATGCTTTGAAAAAACTGGATGCGGCTACCGAGATATTGTTTGTTGGCGCTTTGGGGCGCATGGAGATGGAAAAAGTTCCCGCCGCAGGCTATAAAATTATAGGATTGAATATACAGGGCATACAGCGAAAATCCATTTGGAAAAATTTGATGTTCCCGGTTAAGTTGTTTAATAGTGTGAAAAAGTCGCTGGATATTATAAAGGATTTTAAACCTGATGCGGCAGTCGGTGTTGGCGGTTATGCTTCCGGTCCGCTATTGTATGCGGCATCATTAAGGGGCCTGCCTTATTTGATACAGGAACAAAACTCCTACGCGGGCATCACCAATAAATGGCTTGGTAAAAAAGCTGAAAAAATATGCGTGGCATTTGATGGCATGGAGCAGTTTTTTCCGGCTGATAAAATTATTAAAACAGGCAATCCCATACGGCAGGAATCTGTCCAGATAGCCGGTAAACGCATGCAGGCTTTGGAGTTATATAAACTATCTGCCTTTAAAGAAACCATACTGGTTACCGGCGGCAGTTTGGGCGCAAGAACGTTAAATGATAGCGTAATGGCCGGGCTGGATAAACTGATAGCTGCCGATGTACAGGTGATATGGCAAACGGGCAAATTCTATTATAAAAATATCATTGAAAAATTGGGTGAAGAATATCACCCAAACATAAAAATAATGGAGTTTGTGAACCGCATGGATTTAGCTTATGCTGCTGCCGATATCATTATATCAAGGGCAGGCGCGGGCACTATTGCTGAATTATGCGTCATAAAAAAGCCGGTTATACTGGTGCCATCGCCAAACGTGGCGGAGGACCATCAAACAAAAAACGCGCTGGCATTGGTACAGGACCATGCCGCAATTTTTGTTGCCGACCGGGATGCTGAAGCAAAACTGATAGACAAAGCTATTGAGCTTTTAAAGGATAAGGAACAACAGAAAAAATTAAGCGCCAACATCGGCAAAATGGCTATGCCCGATGCGGACGAGGTTATTGCAAAAGAGGTTATGAATTTAAGCGCTAAATCTTAAGAAAATGGAATTACGCAACATACAACGGGTTTATTTGATTGGGATTGGCGGCATAGGCATGAGTGGCCTTGCCCGCTATTTTAATCATATCGGCTGTATTGTTTGCGGGTATGATAAAACACCAACCGACCTTACTGATAGCCTGCGTAATGAAGGGATACAAATAGTTTTTGAAGATTACAGTGAGGCCATACCGAAAAGTTTCAGGGATATTGACAGTGGTACGCTTATCATTTATACGCCCGCTATTCCGCATGATTCGAATATTTTAAATTTCTTCAAAAATCGCGGGTTCGAGTTGTTTAAGCGCTCGCAGGTATTGGGGATCATCAGCAAAGGCAAATTTACTATAGCGGTTGCCGGCACTCATGGTAAAACAACTACCTCAACAATGGTAGCGCATATCTTAAAAGATTCGGGTATTGATTGCTCGGCATTTTTAGGTGGTATCGCAACTAATTATGAAACCAATGTGCTATTTGGCGACAGCAATATAGTAGTAGTTGAGGCGGATGAATATGACCGTTCGTTCCTGACCCTTTATCCTGATATCGCCATCATCACCTCAATGGATGCCGACCATTTGGATATTTACGGCGACCATGCGCAGCTTACAGAATCGTTTAAACAATTTGCCTCACAGATCAAGATGGGTGGCGCGCTTATTCATAAAAAAGGCTTACCGTTAGATACGGGTTTTACTTATTCTATTGATGGCGATGCCGATGCCACGGCAACAAATATCCGCATTGAGAACGGCGATTTTTACTTTGATTTTGTGCGGGGCTCTATTACCATCCCCAACATAAAAATGGGTATTGCCGGCACCCATAATATTGAAAACGCGGTTGCCGCTATTGAGACAGCCCTGCGCCTGCATATTGATTATGATGCGATAAAAAGTGCGTTAGGCTCATTTAAAGGCGTAAAACGCAGGTTTGAGTATATCCTTAAAAACGATGCACATATTTATATTGATGATTACGCGCACCATCCCGAAGAATTAAGGGCTGCCATCACCTCTATCAAAAAACTATATCCCGGTAAAAAACTCACAACAATTTTTCAACCGCATTTATATACCCGTACCCGCGATTTTGTGGACGGCTTTGCAGAGGTACTGGATATGAGCGATGAGCTTATCCTTTTGGATATTTACCCTGCGCGGGAATTACCCATAGAAGGTGTAAGCTCGGATATAATACTGGATAGGATGAAACTGGCTAACCGGTACAAATATGGAAAACAGGAAGCTATTAATAAAATAAGGGCCGAAAAACCGGAGCTGCTTTTAACCGTAGGCGCAGGCGATATTGACCAATTAGTTCACCCCTTAAAACAGGCGCTGGAAGATGTTTAAGAAGATATTTAACTGGGGAGTTTGGAAACCTATCCTGATAGGTTTTGCCTGGGTTGTAAGCCTGGGTGGGTTGGTAGTGCTGATGAGTTTTATCGAAGTAAAAAAATCTGAAATGGTTTGCAAGGATGTGAAGATCTACATCCCCGGCAACCAGTATTTTATTGATAAGCAGGAAGTAGAAAGCATACTGGGTGTAAGCAGCCATAATTTGATTGGTCGCAAAATGGAGAATATCAACATCCACGACTTGGAAAAAAGATTAAATGCCAACCCGTTTATTGAAACTGCCAAAGTATATGCCGACATGGACGGCATTATTAATATAGAAATAAGCCAGCGCCAACCGGTGTTAAGGGTAATGAACCAGTTTGACCAGGATTTTTATGTGGACCAGCATGGGTTGAAAATTCCTTTATCGGCCAATTTTACCGCGAGGGTATTGGCGGCCAATGGGTTTATTGAAGAGCCATTTGGCGGACGCACTGATACGCTGCATACCGCGCTGGCAAAAGATATTTTTAAAACACTACAGTTTATCCGGAAAGATTCGCTTTGGGATGCGCAGATAGCACAGATCTATGTAAATAAAAACCACGAGATCGAGCTGATACCAAGGGTAGGTAACCAGCGCATATTGCTGGGTAATGCGGATTCATTGGAAACCAAGTTTCATAATTTAAGGATATTTTACAAACAGGCATTACCACAGGTTGGCTGGGATGCTTATAAAATGATCAATATAAAATATGCCAACCAGGTGATCGGGATAAAGAACGACTCATTAGCCATGAGGCATGATACAACAACATTGAAAAAAGACACATCTCTAATAATAAAGCATTAATATGGACAAGAGTTCGACACAGGAAAAAAGTTCGCCTATTGTAGTGGGGCTGGATATTGGCACCACTAAAATTTGCGTCATTGTAGGCCGCCGCAGCAAAAATGGCAAGATAGAAGTACTGGGAATTGGCAAGGCCGAATCGGCGGGTGTAACCCGCGGGGTAGTATCAAATATTGATAAAACCGTACAGGGTATCATAGCAGCGGTTGACATCGCAGGCACGCAATCCAACGTGGAGATAAGAGTGGTGAATGTGGGTATTGCCGGCCAGCATATCAAAAGCTTGCAGCACCGCGGGCTGATAACGCGCCGCGACCTGCAATCAGAAATATCCCGCAAGGATATTGATAAACTGGTAGAAGACATGTATAACCTGGTAATGCCCCCGGGCGAGGAGATCATTCATGTGTTGCCGCAAGAGTTTACGATTGACAGCGAGCCGGGAATTAAGGATCCTATCGGCATGGCGGGTGTGCGCCTCGAAGCTAATTTCCATATTATTTCCGGCCAGGTTACAGCCATTAAAAATATTGTTAAGTGTGTAAATAAAGCAAGCTTAGAGAGCCAGGAACTGATACTGGAGCCATTAGCTTCATCAGAAGCGGTGTTGAGCGATGAAGAAAAAGAAGCGGGCGTGGTATTGGTTGATATTGGCGGTGGTACAACAGATGTGGCCATCTTTCACGAAGGCATTATACGCCATACCGCGGTTATTCCGTTTGGTGGTAACAGCATAACCGAAGACATCCGCGAGGGTTGCTCTGTAATGCGCAATATAGCCGAGCAGTTAAAGATCAGGTTCGGGTCGGCATTGGCTGAAGAAAACAAGGAGAACGAGATTGTTTGTGTGCCAGGCTTACGTGGCCGCGAGCCAAAGGAAATATCTGTAAAGAACCTGGCGTTTGTTATACAGGCCCGTATGGAAGAGATTGTAGAGCATGTGTATTACGAGATCAAATCATCCGGTTATGAGAAAAAACTGATAGCTGGCATTGTAATAACAGGCGGCGGCGCGCAGTTGAAACATTTATCGCAACTGGTAGAATTTGTTACCGGGCTGGATTGCCGTGTGGGTTACCCTAATGAGCATTTGGCGAAGAATGAAGTATTGCCAAAAAATGTTTACGAAGAAATGCAAAGCCCGATGTTTGCAACCGGTATTGGCCTGCTGATAAAGGGCATCCAAAAAATGGAATATATGGATGCCGGCGAAAAAGCACCGGCAGTAAAGGTCGAAAAAACTAAATATACCGACGAAAGAAAAATAGGCTTGTTCAGCAAGATTTTAGAGAGCGGAAAGAAATTTATTAAAGATGATATCAAGGACGAAGATTTCCTGAAGTAGCCTGATTTGGGTAATTTATTCACAATCAGCAACTTTTCCACATTATACACATTTGTGGATAAACATTGTTGAAAAAGGCATAAATTACAATGGTGAAATATAAATCTTCGTCAAATTACATATAACTGAACACAAGGATTATGCATTTTGAAATGTTAAAAGAAAAGTCGTCTATCATCAAAGTAATTGGTGTTGGCGGCGGCGGCGGTAACGCGGTAAACCACATGTACAAGCAAGGTATTACCGGCGTTGATTTTATTATTTGCAATACCGATGCCCAGGCATTGGAGTTGAGCCCTATACCCAACAAGGTGCAGTTAGGCGCAAGCCTTACCGAAGGAATGGGCGCAGGCTCTATTCCCGAAGTTGGTAAAAACTCGGCTATTGAAAATATTGACGACATTAAACAAATGCTGGGTGCCAATACCAAAATGCTATTTATTACGGCAGGTATGGGCGGTGGTACCGGTACAGGCGCCAGCCCCATCATAGCAAAAGCAGCCCGCGAAATGGACATACTAACCGTGGGTATTATCACTACCCCATTCTCTTTTGAAGGCAAGCGCCGTAAAATGCAGGCCGAAGAAGGGATGGAAGAATTGAAGAAATATGTCGATTCGTTTTTGGTGATATCAAACGACAGGTTGCGCCAGATATTTGGTAACCTTACCTTAGGTTCGGCATTTGCGCAGGCAGATAATATTTTGACAACAGCTGCTAAAGGTATTGCAGAGATCATCACATTACCCGGCTATATCAACGTTGACTTTAAAGATGTGCGCACCGTGATGAAAGACAGTGGCGTATCTATCATGGGCAGCTCGGCCGCCGAAGGGGAAAACCGTGCATTGAAAGCTGTTGAAGGCGCATTATCATCGCCATTATTAAAAGATAACGAGATTGAAGGCGCAAGGTATATCTTGTTAAATATCAGCTCGGGCGAGAAGGAAGTGACCATGGATGAGGTAAGCATTATTACCGATTACATACAGGAAGAAGCCGGTTTGGCTGCCGACCTGATATGGGGTAATTGTGTGGATGAAAGCCTGGGCGAAAAAATATCGGTTACCATCATAGGTACCGGTTTCCAAACCAAGGACGAGCGCGAGAAAGAATATAGCAGCAAAAAGATAGTGAATATGCTGGTGCCTGATGCACCGTTGGTTAGGCCTGTTAATGAGTTTATAACCCCGGTAAGCGAAAACGCGGTTACCGAGCCTTATATGAAAGGGTCTGTTAAGGAAGATCAAAAGCAGCAGGTTGACCTGTTCGATCTGTTTGCAGCTACTTCAGAATCATATGCGCCCGAGATGGACGCGTACCATTTAGAAGAACAGGAGCAAACATCGGCTACAGAAGTGGAGATGCCGGAAATGACCTTTAAACTGGCAGAGCCGGAACCGATGATGAGTTTTGAAACCCATATCGAAGATCTTGTTGAAGAGCCCGAACCGGGGCCGACCGTTAACGCGGATGAGCATAAGACCGATGAGTCTATCGAAGAGCAGTTACGTAAATCGCGCGAGCGTATTATGCGGTTAAAGGACCTGAGCATGAAATTACGTACCGGTAATATCCAGGAACTGGAAAACGTACCTGCCTATAAGCGTAAAGAAATTGCCTTGCAGCAAACCCCTGCGTCCGATGAAAGCCAGGTATCGCGGTTCACCTTATTAACTGACGAAGAAGGAAGAACCGAAATAAGGAACAACAATTCGTTTTTACATGATAATGTAGATTAGTCATGGCGCATAGTTGACAGTTCATAGATTTAGAGAGGCCTATTTAGTCTCTCTTTTTTGTTAAACGAAATTATGAACTGTCAAACATTAACTATGCTTCATTTGTTATAAGCTATTATAAAAAGTTATAATGACTTTGAAAAGTGCTTAAATCGGTTATATTTGTAATAAATAAAAGAATAGCGTTTGGATTTATTTGATAAAATATCGAAAAGTATGGGCGGCCCTCTTGGGCAGCATCAAAAATGGTCGCACGGCTATTTTTCATTCCCCAAGCTGGAAGGTGAGATAGGCCCGCACATGTTATTTAACGGCAAAGAACATTTGGTTTGGAGCCTTAACAATTATTTAGGGTTGGCAGATCACCCTGAGGTGAGGGCAGCCGATGCCCAGGCCGCTGCCGATTATGGCATGGCGTACCCAATGGGTGCGCGTATGATGTCGGGCAATTCCAGCCATCACGAAGACCTAGAGCAGGACCTGGCCGAATTTGTGGGCAAGGAAGATGCCTTTTTATTAAATTACGGTTACCAGGGCATGGTGTCCATCATCGACTCGTTGGTAGGCCGTAATGATGTTATTGTTTATGATGCCGAATCACACGCTTGTATTATTGATGGCTTGCGCCTGCATATGGGTAAGCGGTTTGTTTACCAGCATAATGATATGGAGAGTTGCGAAAAGCAACTCGAGCGCGCTACACGCCTGGTAGAGGAAAGCGGCGGAGGTATATTATTAATTACCGAAGGTGTTTTTGGCATGTCGGGGGCGCAGGGTAAATTAAAAGAGATCATCGCATTAAAAAAGAAATTTGACTTCCGCTTATTGGTTGACGATGCGCACGGTTTTGGCACTATGGGTAAAACCGGTGCCGGCACGCACGAAGCGCAGAATTGCATAGAAGGCACCGATGTTTATTTTGCCACCTTTGCCAAATCAATGGCAGGTATAGGCGCATTTGTTGCCGGTGATAAACAAGTTATAGATTACCTGCGTTATAATATGCGTTCGCAAATATTTGCAAAGGCATTACCAATGCCGATGGTAATTGGGTTAAAGAAACGTTTTGAGCTTCTAAAATCACAACCCCAACTGCGAACCAAACTTTGGGAAATTGCCCGGGCGCTACAAAACGGACTTAAAGAACGCGGGTTTGACATAGGTGTTACCAATACTATGGTTACCCCGGTGTTTTTAAAAGGCGACCTGTACGAAGCCACTACCCTAACCCGCGACCTGCGCGAAAATTATGGTATATTCTGTTCAATAGTAATTTACCCGGTTATTCCTAAAGGGCTGATATTGTTACGTTTGATACCTACTGCCGCACATTCTTTGCAAGACGTAGAACATACCCTGTATGCCTACAGCGAAATGGGCGAGAAGCTAAAAGCGGGTTATTACAAAGAAAATAAAATGGCTGTTATTGAGTCATAACTAAATTTGATCGGTTAAAATAAAAAAGCTTTCGGTGTTACCGAAAGCTTTTTTATTCAAGAATAGTCCGCATAGCTATTACCAATTAATACAGATAATATCCATTTAATATATAATTATATTATAATATACAGATTTTAAACTGATTATGTAAACCAGCAATATGATTTGAATATTAAATGAATTTAATATTTTTTATCAATAGCCAATCGCAATTTAAATATTATTTTTATCGTATTAAATACGCATAATGTTAGAATAATAACAAAACCTATATTAATATAAGCTAAAAATGTGGATAAAAACACATTTAGAAGCATTATTTTTTATCCGGTAAAAGTTTTTTTTTTAACAAAAACATTTTAGATTAGCTTTCGTAAAACAAAAAACCTCAAAATCTTAAAAAGGAGTAATTAAATGAAAAAATTTAGTGAAGTAAAAAGCCTTATCTCATCTCTTGAAGCAGATGCCGATAAGTTTTACAACAAGGGTAACAGTGCAGCCGGTACCCGTGTTCGTAAAGGTATGCAGGACCTTAAAAATTTAGCACAATCTATTCGCCTGGAAGTACAGGAGTCGAAAAACAAGATCGCTAAATAAGTAAAAACTTATGCCATTATCAAAACCCGGCTGCAAGCAGCGGGTTTTTTTATCGGTTTACTTTTTGCGTTGCCGTAACAATATGGCCGGCAGTTAAACTGCTTACCTGCACTAACGGCAGCCGTAAGGTATCGCCGCAAATGCCCAATTCTTTAAGCGCGGTTTTAACACCGGCGGGGCTGCCCTCTGTAAACATTAATCTTGTAAAATCAATAAGTTGAAAATGGCCTTGTTGTGCGCCTTTAAAATCGCCCTTAAGGCAAAGGCGTATCATATCTGATAGCTGGCGGGGTAACGCGTTGCCGATAACAGAGATCACTCCAACAGCGCCCAGGGCTATCATGGGCAAAGCAACCGGGTCATCGCCCGATATTAACAAGAACCCTTCGGGCTTATCACGCATGATCTGGTTAAACTGGTCAAAGTTGCCTGATGCTTCTTTAATACCAATAATATTCTTAAAGTCGTTAGCTAACCTTACGGTAGTTTCGGCAGCCATATTGCTGCAGGTACGGCCGGGTACATTATATAATATAATTGGCAATGGCGTATTTTCTGCAATTGCTTTATAATGCTGGTAAATACCTTCCTGCGTAGGCTTGTTGTAGGATGGGCTTGCCGATAATATGGCATCGTAACCCTTGGTTTCAAACTTTTTTAATTGCTCAATGACTTCATGGGTATTATTGCCGCCAATGCCCGCAACCAGGCCAACGCGGCCGGCCACCACTTCGGCAGTAAAGGCGAATACCTTTTTCTTTTCTTCGCTGTTTAAGGTAGCGCTCTCGCCGGTTGTACCTAAGGATACCAGGTACTCTATACCGCCATCAATTAAATAATTAATGAGGGTTTTAAGCCCATCATAATCTACCTGTCCATCCTCCTGAAAAGGAGTTACCATAGCCACTCCCGTTCCGTAAAATCTATTCATATTCGTTATTAAAGGGAACAAATATAGTAATTAGAGATTAGTTAATCAGGTATTAGTTAATAGTTGCGCCTTGTTAAAGCCCAAGCGAGAGCCTAATAGCTTGGTGGATATTGCTCCCGCTGTTGTATGATTGCCCATACATCAGCCTGATGCCAAAATATTCCACACCAACACCCACCTCCGTATAGTTTTTAAGGTTGGGTGTAGAGAGGTAATTAACATCAACTATCTCCTGCAATTTTGCCTTGCGGATAAGTGGTATCTTATTCAAAATAAAGCCCGAGAAGTTATGCTCAAAATGCCCTTCAACATATTGTTTTGGGGTGCTAAACGTATAATAATCCAATAAAAGGAATTTAGAGATTCCCTGCTGGTAAAACAACACCTGGTTACCTGCAAACTGTTTATAGTCGGGGTAGTACAAGCTGTTTGCATTTAAGAATTTACCAACCCCCATATAAAAGGATGTTTTGCCATACATGCCCATAGGGATATTGGATTTGGTGATATCGGCGCTTACCAAATCGTAATCAACATCCGACCCTAACACGTTTTTTATGCCCTTTGTATAATTGAAACCGATGGTTGGGTATTCTGATGGCAAATACCTCCTGCCGTTTGGATAGGTTTCATATTTATTGCTAAAATCATAGCTCGTTCGCAGGGTAATCTTCAGCGATTGGTTTTCGGGAAACAGCGGAACATCCTGCGCAGGTGTTAACGGGTTATTAGAAGTGTATTGATGCCCGTTGGGACTGAATAAGCTATACGATGAAGTATTAGGCAGCCATTTACGGTTTGCCCACTCAACTCCTACGCTGCCTACCCAGCCGCCGCTGATACGGCCCGCTAATGATAAATTAACGAAATCTTTTTGATACAATTTTTCATAATTCCGCCTTTCAAATAAGCTATAATCTGTGTTGATGCCTGAAGAAATAGGTACATGATTATTCAGGTCAACAATATCAGAGCCTCCGCTAAAGCCAAGCCTGAATGTGCTGATAGGGATGGTACCGGTAACATTGCCATTTAAAAGGTGGTTTGAAAACCCGTAACGCACCCTTGCCCCTACGCGCAGGAAACGGTTGGTGGCAGAGTCGATCTGTTTCGTGAATGACGCACCGTAGTTAAAGGCAAAACCTTCAACTGTATTAAATAAAAACGAGCCCAGGATAGGATCATAATGAAAGCTTTTCTTTTCGTACCGGTTGCGGATATTTACGCCACCCAATAACAGGTTGCTGAACTTAAAGTGGTTATTCCGACGGTCGAGCGAGTCCAGGTACTCTTTTGATTCGCGCTTTTGCGCCAGTTTCTCCTTTTTGGTATAATCTGTTTTTTCTTCCCCGGTAAGCGGTATGGGCCTTTGCTGCTCCCAGTATAGCGAATCTTTTTTGTTTACCTCTTTGGTTATACGCATAACCTCTAAAAATTCCTTTTTGTCAAAAACCGGGGCCAGGTCGTAGTTTTTATAAATGGAGATAAAATATCCCCCAAACTTAAACCCAAACAGGCCGCCGGTAAATTCAAATTTGGCAGATGAGGTCATCCATGCTTTATTGTTTACCGGGAAAAACTGCTGATTAATTTTTAAGGTATCAACAAAGTTGATGTTCGCCTTTTTGGTGAGGTAAAGGTCAAGACCGTATATGCGCCAGCTATCCTTTAAAATATAAATTGTTCCGTTAAAGCAGGGGTCATAATCGCGGCGGGGCTTTACCCTTATCTTATAAATGGTTTCGCCATTCTCCACGCTTTCGCCCAACAATTTGTAGTTGTAATAAAGCATCGCGTCTTCAGCAATGGGCGATACCAGCGGGCGGTTACTTAACTCCTGCCAGTTTTGCAGGTTCTCATAAAAGTTAACCTTCATATCCGTTGCCCGGTTAAAGCTGAAAGCGCGGTTACTGCCCGATACCTTTGACGAGATCATTTCTTCATGCACATTATCCGGGTATTGGTAGCTGTATTTTGATTCCGATTCGGACAGGTAAACAATACCCCGGCGGTTGGAATCCAGTCCGATATCGCGGGCCACCTGTTGCATATCGCGGCCCAAAAAGCGTTTGGGTGCATCCAGCAGCTTTTGCAGGCCCTTAATGTATACATCAACGGTATAGGCTTTAACCTCGTTAAGATACGACTTGCGTTTTTTTATCGCTTTGCGGATAATGGCATAAGCCGGGTCCTCGGTTTTAGCATTAATGGTAACATCCTTTAACAGGTAGCTTTCAGGTTTCAGGCTAACATCAAGTATTTGATTGGTTTTAATTTCTATCCGGCGGCTTTCCTGGCGGTAACCTACGGCCTTATATAACACTTCGTACTGTCCGGGTTTTAATTGCAGGGTATACTCGCCATCGCTGTTTGCCGATGTGCCGATAGTGGTATTTTTAATATAGATAGTTGCAAATGGTATAGCGTTGGAGTGGTCGTCCTTAATTTTGCCGCTAAGGTTTAGTTGGGCAAAAACGGCGGTGCTTGTGAACAGGGAAAATAGTAGCGCGTAAAATAGTTTCATTCAGCTTAGGGGTTTCTACTAAGATGCACTATTTTTAAATAAGGTGTCAAAAAAAATATGTTAATTATTGTTAAGGTTGTCTGAACCTTGATTTATGGGATTAAAAGATTGACAGGATGTAGGTATCAGCAATCGGGATAATCCTTTAATCTGACGAATCGAGGTTCAGACAATCATCCCCATCAACTCCTCATCACTAATGATGGGGATATTCAACTTAACAGCCTTCTCTAACTTGGCCGGGCCCATATTATCCCCCGCTACTAAATAGTTAAGTTTTGGGGATATGCTGCTTAATATTTTGCCGCCATTTTGCTCAATAATGTCCTTTAACTCATCTCGCGATTTTTCAAATGTGCCGGATATGATGAATGTTTTTCCCGAAAGCTTTTCGCTTTGCAGGGTTACTTCCTTTTCTTCGGCAACAAATTGCAGGCCCTGTGCTTTTAGCTGCTCAATTTCTTCCAGGTGTTTAGGGTTATGGAAGTATTCTACCAGGCTTTGGGCTATGCGCTCGCCTATTTCCTCGGCAACCACCAGTTCTTCCAGCGGGGCGGCTATCAGGTTATCAATAGTTTTAAAATGAACGGTCAATTTTTTAGCAACGGTTTCGCCAATATAACGGATACCTAAGCCAAACAGCACCTTTTCAAAAGGCATTTGCTTTGACTTTTCAATACCATCCAGCATATTGTTGATAGACTTTTCGCCAAAGCGCTCCATTTGCTTTAACTCATCAATATGCAGGTGCAAATTATAAATATCGCTTATATGGCGGATGAAACCTTTTTGGTAAAACGCTTCAATGGTTTCATCGCCCAGGCCGTCAATGTTCATGGCTTTGCGGCCAATAAAGTGCTGCATTTTTCCTACAATTTGCGGCGGGCAGCCCTCGTCATTGGGGCAATAAAAAGCGGCCTCTCCCTCCTGCCGTTCCAACAAAGTATTGCAGGCCGGGCAATGGGTGATGTAATCTATACGCGGTGCGGATGGGCTACGTTTTTCTAAATTTACTTCTATGATCTTCGGGATGATCTCGCCGCCTTTTTCTACATAAACGCAATCATGCTCATGCAGATCTAACCGCAGCATTTCGTTGGCATTATGTAGGGTAGCACGTTTTACGGTTGTACCGGCCAGCAGTACCGGTTTTAAATTGGCAACCGGTGTTACCGCACCGGTGCGGCCCACCTGGTAGCTTACCCCCAACAGTTCGGTTTGAACACGCTCTGCTTTAAATTTATAAGATATGGCCCAGCGCGGCGACTTGGCGGTAAAGCCCAGCTCCTGCTGCTGGTTAAAATTATTTACTTTGATGACAATACCATCAATATCATAGCTTAAGTCAAACCGTTTTTTATCCCATAGGGTAATAAACGCGAATACATCTTCAATGCTGCTGCAAAGTTTGCTATGCTCATTTACATGGAACCCCCAGGTTTTAACCGCCTGCAGGCTTTCCCAATGGGTTTTGTATAAAGGCTTATCGGTATACAGGAAATATAAAAAGCAATCCAGAGGGCGTTTGGCTACTTCGGCAGAATCCTGCATTTTTATAGTGCCCGAGGCAAAGTTGCGTGGATTGGCATAAGGCTGCTCGCCATTTTCTACCCGCTCGTTATTCAGGCGTTCAAAAGCTTTAAGGTGCATAAATACCTCGCCGCGTATCTCGAAATAAGGGGGGTAATTTCCCTCTTTTAATCGTTTGGGAATAGTATTAATGGTTTTTACATTGGTGGTTACCTCATCGCCCTGTACCCCATCGCCGCGCGTAACAGCACGCACCAGTTTACCATCTTCATAGGTCAGGCTCATAGAAAGGCCGTCAAACTTCAGCTCGCATACATATTCAAAATTATCGCCGATAGCCTTGCGGATCCGCTGGTCAAAATCAAGCAATTCCTGTTCATTATAGGTATTGCCTAATGACAGCATGGGCCATTTATGCTTTACGGTGATAAACTCTTTTGTAATATCGCCGCCAACTTTTTGGGTGGGCGAATCCGGGTCGGCAAATTCAGGGAATTGCTTTTCGAGCGCGGTTAATGCCTCCAGTTTTTTATCGAAGTCAAAATCAGATATGGTGGGCATAGCCAGCACATAATAGTTATAACTATGCTGTTTAAGCTCGGATGTTAACGCTGATATTTGAGTTTTTGCTTCTTCCGGTGACATAAGGCGAAGATAGTAATTTTGAGTTTTAATTGATGGCCGTTATTGGAAAAACGGGCGGTTGTAATACGCAAATATTTATCAATAATTTAAACTCTTTTGTTGTTTGTTTGTCTTAAATAGTAAACAAAACATATTTATTACTATGAAAAAGATCATCAGAGTTTTAATGTTATCAGCAATAACATTGGTATTTGCAGTTGCAAGCAGCAGCGCGCAAATTGTAGTTAGGATACGCCCGCACCGTCCTGGGCCGGTTGTAGTTAGAGGTGTTGCGCCTTCACCGCGCCACGTTTGGGTTGGCGAAGAATGGACACCAAACGGCAGGGAGTATACTTATGCACCGGGCCATTGGGTTGAACCGCCACACCCGCATGCTGTATGGGTATCAGGCCGCTGGGCCAGCCGCCGCGGTGGATCTGTATGGATAGCCGGGCACTGGAGGTAAGTAATTTATAGCCTATTATTTAACTGCTTCTTTGTTTCATTTCGAAACGGGGGAGCAGTTTTTTTGTGATTATATATGATCAATAAAAGTCATAGCACCTGCGCAGTCCCTCAAACTTGGGTTCGGTGTTACGGGATGGAAGTGTGGTTTGGTAACCAATGCTTCCTTCGGATATACCGCTTGTGTTGCCATAATTAAGCCCCTGAACCGGGATATCATGACTGGCCCCGAAACGAAATTTTTCTTTTCCCTCGCGGTTAACGATCATATCGAATATAAGTGATATCCCTACCGAGCTTGGCCCCGACTGGCCACCACTATGGTACCAAAGGCCGGCATTTATATTGCCGCGCTTATATTGCAGGCCAGCGCTTAGCGTATAGGCGGTGTACTGTTTGGAATACACCACCGACGGTATGACATAAGATTTTTCGTCATCATACATATTTTGATTGGCGTCCAGGTCCCAGCGGTAGCTGATATGGGCCACATCGCGCATAGCCAACCGGGCGGGAGTGCCCGTGAATGATTCATTAGGCTGGTTAATATGCTGCACGGCCCCGCCTATATTAAAGTCGCCCACAACCAGGTTAATGCCGGCGCCCGAGTCGAAATAAAATTTATTGTTAAAAGGAATAGCATCAGCTGCCGATGTTGCACCGGGTACGATCCCGATCCTTGGGTCAAGCTGATCATCAAAAACCAGTTTGCTATAATCAATAGTGCGGTTAGCGATACCGGCCTGCAAGCCAAATGAAAGTACAAACCCCTCCGCACCCACGCTATAGGCATAGGTGCCTGCAATGCTGTTATTAACCAGGTAAGCAGTCCCTTCACTGCTGCGGTTAAGCAATAAGCCTACTCCGCCGCCAAACTGGGGCATATTATAATCTATAGAGGCTGTGGTATAAGAAAAGTTTCCGGGTACCGATGTCCATTGGTTGCGGTAGATCATGGTCATGCGCAGATCGCCGTCAAACTGGCCGGTAAGCGCCGGGTTAAGATAAATAGGAGAATTAAAAAACTGGGTATACATATTGTCCTGCGCGCATAAGCGCGAACCGGATAGTATTATTACCGGGAGCAGTAAAAACAGGATCTTTTTATATCTCATTACCTTATCAAATGTACCGACCCCACCCTCCTGGGTAACGAATTATTGTATGACATCCCTTTCCACTCGGTACCGTTAATAAATGTGGCGCTTGCCTGCCATACATATACACCTTGCGGGGCGGGTTGCCCTTTATAGGTGCCGTCCCAGCCTTCTATGGGCGCTCCTTTACTATTAAGCTTACTGGTTTCCCAAATCAGCTGACCGTAATTATTAAATATTTGCAGGTGCCAAGTGCTAAGTCCCGAGCCTTTGGGCATAAACACTTTCAGGTCTGGCGTGAGGCTTGTTGGTATAAAGGCGTTTGGCAAATATATCTGCCCTGGTACGCCTGTTATCCTTACATTGCGTATAAGCGTACTGTCGCAGCCCGCCGCATTGGCTGTAGTTAAGGTAACCTTATACAAGCCTGTGTCCGGGAAAGTAATTTCGGGATTTTTCAATGTAGATGTTTTGCCGTTGCTGAAAGTCCAAAGCCACGAAACCGGGCTGCCCGATGTTTTATCAACAAAGGAGAAATGATAATCGGGAATAGATATCACGCTGTCGGGCAAAGTGAGGAAGTTCGTTCCGGGCGGCGAGGTTACCACGATATAGGATTTTTTGGTAGTTACCGCAGTACAACCCGTCCCGGCATTGATCACCGTTAAGGTTACCGTATACGGCGAATTGGCCGAATAATAATAAGTATGCGTTGGCGGCATATAAGCAGTTGAATGTGCTGAGCCATCACCAAAATCCCAGTCATAAGTTAATGAGCTTGCCTGCACCAATGAATCGGTAGTGAGATTAGTAAAATTAACATTGATCTTCTTACAGCCGTTGGTAATATCGGCCACAAAATCAACCTTTGGTATGGCAAAAACATCGATCCTTAAAGGTGGGGTTGATTCTGTTGATCCGCAGGAATTAGCCGCGGTTAAGGTAACATAGTAAACGCCTGTTTTATTAAAAGTATACAGGAACGGGGTAGTATCAGCTAACGGTTGTGCAATGAGCTTGTGATTTACATCGTATATATTATAATTGAAGGAACTGCCGCCCGATGAGTTATTAATAAATGTTAAAGCCAGTGGGGCGCAACCTTTATAAATATTATTTTTCTCGAAAGTTTGCGCTACAATGGTATTTGGCGATACGGTAATAGGGATATTTATGGTTTGCGCGGTGTTATTACAATAGCCCGTTGCTATCATATACAAAGTATAGGTTTTTACTTTTGCCGGGCTTACCGGGTTAAATACAATAGGGCTTTTGTCTGTTTTGGTAATATGCTGTACAAGCACGGCGCCATCATATAAATAATAATCATACTGGACGTTATTGCCCGGAGAGTCATTAATAACATTTAGCGCAAATGTACCGCAGGCAGTAGTTTGGGCAGGCAATATCTTGGCTATCGGGACAGCAGGCCTCACCAGTACCGAATCGGTAACAGATGTGTTTTGGCCGCAGTTACCTATGCCGGTAAGTTTAATATAATAGGTAGTATCCTTTCCGTCAAAGCGCTGTATAAAGGTATGTGTGGGGCTTACAGCTGACGATGTTGCCCCATCGCCAAAGTTCCACGAAAATGAGCCTGCCAAATTGCCCGATGTATTGGTAAACTGGACAGGTAAGTTGCCGCAACCGCTTTTTGGCGCTGTGGTGAAACTAATAGTTTGAACCGATAACGTGACCGTTAACTGGAACGGCGCCCCGGTACACGCGCCTACCGGCACAATAGTATAGGTAACTACCGCCGGTGCGGTTTGGCTCGAATTAGTAATTATATCATTAATAGTAGTACCGCTACCGTTTTTAAACCCGGTAGCGTTGCCTGATGTTAATGCGGCTGTCCACGTAAACGAGCTGGGAATACTGGCCGTTATTTTATAGTTAAGCGGCTGCGCCGAACATGCCGTTATGCTGTTAGCGCTGGTTACCGTATCAAGCGAAACAATGTTGACGTTAATTATGCTGCGGATGGTATCGCAGGGGGCGCCTACGGAGGTAGTCACCAACAGGGTTAGTGGTACTTTACCGGCTGCGATCTCTGCCGCCGATGGTGTATATGCTGTTTGCAACGAGTTTCGTCCCGGGGTAAATGTACCTGTGCCGCCTGTCCATTGCAGGCTGGTTACACCGCCACCCGTTATAGTTCCGTTTAAATTAGCCGTTCCCCCCGAACAAATGGACGTGTCCTTGCCAGCCAGCACAGTGGGCGACAGTAAGAAGTTAATATTTTGCGGCGCCGAGGTTACCGTGCCGCAATTATTGGTTTGCGTAACAGTTACCGTATAAATACCCGCGCTTTGGAAGGTTATTTTAGGGTACTTGCTGGTATCGTTTAAAATAGCGGGCAAGCCCCCTGCCGGCGGCACCACTACCCATTTATAGGTACTGGGCGACCCGAGTGCCGTACCGGTTAATATGGTATAAGTGGGGTTATTTAACTTGGTGCCGTTAAAATTAAAGGTTTGACCAATACCGCATGTTGCAAAATCGGGAGATAAAGTTGCAACCGGGGCAGCGTTGACGATGATGGTATCAATAGCGGTTTTCACCAACGAGCAGGCATTTATCCCTAACTGAACCGTATAAAGGCCGGGGGCCGAAAATACAAATTGTGGCACCTTGCTGTTAACCGTGGTACCACCTGCATAAGTAACAGCGGAAGGGCCTTTTACAAACCATATAAATTGATTGTTGGTATTACAAGCCGAATCAATAACAGAGGTATTGGTGGGTATTACAGTAACCGGGCCGCCGGATATACAAATTGTTTTTACCGGGAGGGTAAAGACGGGTTGCGGTGCATTTTGGATACAAATAGTATCCGTATAATCTGTAGCGATACAGGCGCCGTTACTGGTTTGCGCATGTACGGTAACCATATGTATGCCTGTTGTATTAAAGGTATAAAGAAAGTCCTGGGCAAGTTTATAGCTTGTTTTTATAACAACTCCATCAACAATCCACGTATATAAAGCATTAGGGTTATCCTGGCAGGTATTGCTTGCCGAATTTGGATCGGGGCCTGGAATTGACCCGTTAAAAAAATCGACAAGCGTATTGGTACAGGCTGCCTTGGGGGCCTTAATAAAATTGGTTGGCGAAATAACAATTTTGGCGTAGCTGGTTTGCACCGAGCCTATATTGCCGCAAAAAGTATTACTGGCCCGAAAGTTAACCGCGAACGAATTGTTCTGGCCGTTTACCACATTACCGCACGAGGGTTTAGAATAAGAATGGGTTACCTGGCCTAAAAGCGCTCTTATCTGGCAGAGCGTTAATACGGTACTGGCTGATCCATCGCCCCACGAAAGGGTGTAAAGATTACCGGGGTAATTATTTTGTATGCCGTTTGCAGATGTATAATCTATATTATAAGTTAGTGGTGCGCTGCCGGCTACCAAACATACGGTAGGGTTACCGGTAAAACCTATGGTTGTACTCACCTGGTTATTGATAAGCTGATAAGCATAAGTGCCTATGGTACCCGCTGCATTAACAGCTTTTACGGTAACGGTATAATTTGCCAGGGCGGCAGTAAAATTATAACCCGCTAAAATATTGACGTTGCTGGCATCATAGCTTTGGGTTATTTCGTTAAAAAAGCTTGCAGTTACTGCAGTTGCGCCTGCGGTGGTATTAAGAAAGCTAAAGGTGGTATTTGCTGCACCTGTACATTGCCCGTAAACCTCGGGATTAGCCGCACTGATGGACGTTGATAAAGCCGATGGTGCCACCCCAGCCGTTGCATTAACCGTAATGGCATTTGATGCCGCCGTACTTATAGCCGGTGAACTGGCTTTGATCATAAACTTATAGCCGCTACCCGCAGGCAAAGCCGCCGGAATGGTATAATTAAAGAAAGTAGCATAGAAACTATTTATGGTTGCAACAGGTACTGCCGACACAAAATTACCGGTAGCGTCAGACATAAACAGGCTGAACGTATTGGTTTGGGCCATACATCCGCCCGCGTCATTGATATTAAAAGGGATAGCCACCTTTGATCCGTTACCATACGGGCCGGGATCAACATTGCCTATAGTGATGGTTTGCGCAAAAACCTGCGAAACTGCAAAAGCGGTAAAAACAACAAAAGCGAACAGGTATTTTATAGCTAATTTATTCATTATCTGCACTCGCATCGTTATACTCAATCAATAGTATGTCTATAGGTAATAAAAACACTGCCCCTTTATACGAAAATTGCAACTATTGTGTTACATATCAGGTTAAGCTAATATAGGTAATGATACAGGTTAATACGCACATAAACTTTAACAGGTTGCCGTAATTTCATTTCCGGGTCTTTTATCATCACTATTTTTATTGCTATCTTAGTGGCTGTGGATAATTTTATTGTTTCGGCACGCAAATACCGCCCTGCTACATTTGAAACTGTTGTTGGTCAGCAACATATAACCAACACGTTAAAAAACGCTATTAAAAACAACCAGCTGGCGCAGGCATTTTTGTTCTGCGGGCCGCGCGGTGTGGGCAAAACTACCTGCGCCCGGATACTGGCAAAAACCATTAACTGTACCAATTTACAGCCTAATGGCGAGGCCTGCGGGGTTTGTGATTCGTGCAAATCATTCCAAAATGGTAATTCGTTTAATATACATGAATTGGACGCGGCATCAAATAACTCGGTCGATGATATCCGCAGCCTGATAGAGCAGGTACGCATACCGCCGCAGGGAGCAAAGTATAAAGTTTATATTATTGACGAAGTACACATGCTGTCGCAAGCCGCTTTTAACGCGTTCTTAAAAACGCTGGAAGAGCCGCCGCATTATGCCATTTTTATATTGGCCACTACCGAAAAGCATAAAATACTGCCTACCATACTTTCGCGCTGCCAGATATTTGATTTTAACCGTATCAGTGTTGATGATATGGCCACGCACCTGGCATCTATTGCCGAAAAGGAGCAGATAAGCTATGAGCCGGATGGCCTGCACATCATTGCCCAAAAAGCGGATGGCGGCCTGCGCGATGCTTTGTCTATGTTCGACCAGATCGTCAGTTTTTCGGACGGAAAAGTTACCTACCGCTCGGTTATTGATAACCTGAACATACTGGATTACGATTATTATTTCAACATAACCGATAGCCTATTAAACGAGGAAACGGCAAAAACGCTATTGTTTTTTGATGAGATATTAAGCAATGGTTTTGACGGTGCGCATTTTATATCCGGCTTGTCTGAGCATTTTAGAAATTTACTGGTTGGAAAGGACCCGGCTACCTTAAAACTATTAGAGGTAAGCGATGGTATAAAAACTAAATATTTACAGCAATCGCAGGCGGCAAGCGTGTCGTTCCTGCTTTCGGCTATGAACATCGCCAACCAATGCGACCTGAACTATAAGCTGAGCAAGAACCAGCGCTTACAGGTAGAGCTGGCACTCCTCAAAATGTGCAACCTCCTATCGATATTTAACCTCGCGACAACGCCGCTTACCGCAATGCCCGCCACCGGCGAGCAATTAAAAAAAAAACCTGATACCTCAACAATAGCCCCGGTTTCGCAAAGCAATATTATTAATGAAGTATCCATTTTAAGTGATACGCCGTCAACCTATATAACTGCAAAAAAGCAGGTTGACGAACCGGCAGGTACTGTCCCCGAGGCTGCGGTAGAAGAAGCGAAGGTTGTTGAAAAATCAAAGGTATTTATACCCAATGCAAATTCGCCCTCTACATCGCCCTCGTTAAAGGATATCAATAAAGTGACCGATGCCGCCCCTGTTGATGAGGACCCTTATATTAAAGGCAACGATAAAGAAGATTTTACATTTGACGAATTTTTAAAATTGTGGAATTTGCATGCCGCAACCATAAAGGCCGATGGAAAAATGAGCTTGTTTACCATCTTTATTTCGGAAGCGCCCAAAATGCTTGGCCCCAACCAGTTTGAGATAGTGGTAGAGAATAAAGTACAGGAAAACTTGTTTAAAACCGAAAAACCGGCATTGCTCAATTATCTGCGCAGCAGCTTAAGAAATTTTGATATTGATGTTAACGTGCGCGTTGATGAGCAGGTAGTGGTAAAGCGCCCATACACCAGCCAGGAAAAATTTCAGCACATGGCGGCCAAAAACCCGGAGCTGATTGAGTTAAAGAAGCGGTTTAATTTGGATTTTGATTAGGCCTCACCCTGCCCTCTCCAAAGGAGAGGGTTCTGATTGCAGATTTATTATTTACTGATCATTCTTAGGATATCCCTCTTCGTCCAGGTCGTCCCGGTCATCTTCGGGCGTATGCGCTAAAGCCACATCAGTTGGGTCAAGCTCTACAATTTCGCCGTTATCAACATGCATACCTAACTGGTCAACATCATCTTCAAGAGATTCATTGGGTATATATTCGTCCACTGCATCATAAGGGTTTGCCTCATCATAACTTGAATTCATATCATCGCCATTTTTTACCGAAGTTTTATAAGGGTCAGGATGATCGTAATCGGGGTCATCGCTTTTTACATCATATTCATAGCTGTTATCATCGGCATTAAATTTCAATTGCTGTTTGTCAATTGTTTCGCCTAACTCATCTTTAAGGGTCCTGTCCCTATCGTCGCCTTCATTACTAAAAACGGGATCTAAATCGTCAATAACCATAAGTCTTTATTTTTATATGAATGTACAGTAAAAACCCTGCCAAAAAAATGATTGTTGGCATTAAATAACAAAATTAGCTCCTGATGGCTAATTATAATTAATAAGGTATTTGTTTTCTATACGACGTCATTCCGCCTAAAGCAAATTTCACCCCAATGGTGAGTTGTGAATAAGCATCCTTTTTACCGCCAATGGTAAACCCGTCCAGCCCATCGCCCAATACAAAATTGTACTGGTAACCTAAATCAACCTTAAAGCTGGGCTCGCCATATTGGTTAAATAATTTAAACTCGTACCCTATTCGCGCCGGTATAACTATCTCATTGCTATAATTATCGCCCGGCGTATAATACCCGGGGAGTTGACTGGAATAACGGTTTATATTGCTAATGTTATTTACCACAAAACCTACGCCTGTTGACAGGTACAAGTTTTTAAACGCATTGGCTAAACCGCCTTGTGAATAATCAATGATCTCGCCTGCCTGTACCTGTGCTCTAATCATAATTGAGGTAAAATTATTGGTAAACTGCCGCCCCGAAATAGTATTTAACGAATCGCCGCCTTTAAGCTGGCCAACCTGCGCCTCAAAAACATAATTGAGATATGGGCTTACATTATAATTAAGGTTAACATGAAATGACGATGTTTTAGTCAGCGTTTCGGCATCGCCATAAGTGGTATTGATACCTGTAGCAAACCCTAAATCATATTGCGCATAATTAAATCCTATCTGGGCCTTTGCACTATTTATTGCCAAACACACCACTAACAGTAAAAGGCTTTTTTTAATAAAATACTTCATCCTATTTGCGTGCAAGGTTATAAGTTAAAGGGGTTATGGTAGTTGTGGTGGTTGTACCAAAAGCTGTTGCAACAATGTTTGTGGTCATTATCAAACTGTCTGCAGTTAGCTTATCAATGGTGTAGGTGGTAAAGCCGCTATCGCCCACATCCAATATGTTTATTGTTTGGCTTGATGTATTGCTCATATAAGAATAACGGCTGTTTGCAACAGAGGCAGGTAGTGATGTGGAAACTTTAATGGTATTGTCTTTATTAAATGTATAATAATCCTGCACGGTAAAACCTAATTGAGTACTGGTGCCATATACCGGGTCGACTGTTACGGCCGATTTTACAAACCAGGTACCTAATAACAGCGAATTGCTTTGCGCCTGCGGTATACCTGCTTCATCTATTTTACAACCTACTATAACACAAATAAGCGCTATAAGGACATATAAAGGTTTTTTCATTTGTTTAAAATTAAAAGTAATGTTCGCCAAAACAATACCTGCGGGTAAATTTATTTAAAATTAACCACTATTTATAATCCCATTTAATTATGGTAAACGCTATTTTCATATATTTGCGTCCATTCAAAAAATAGAAATAAATAGCACGCGATATGTCAAAAATTAAAGTAGAAAATCCGGTAGTTGAGCTGGATGGCGATGAAATGACCCGTATTATCTGGAAGTTCATAAAAGATAAGCTGATAATCCCTTACCTTGATCTGGATATAAAATATTATGACCTGGGTTTAGAATACCGTGATGAAACTAACGACCAGGTAACTATTGATGCCGCTAACGCGATATTGAAATATGGTGTTGGTATAAAATGCGCTACCATTACTCCTGACGAGGCCCGTGTAGAAGAGTTTGGCTTAAAGCAAATGTGGAAGTCGCCAAACGGTACTATCCGTAATATACTGGACGGTACGGTTTTTCGTGAGCCTATTGTAATGGCAAACGTGCCGCGCCTGGTGCCAAACTGGACAGCGCCTATCTGCATTGGCCGTCATGCTTTTGGCGACCAGTACCGTGCTACCGATTTTGTAACCAAAGGCAAAGGCAAGCTGACCATTAAATTCACCCCCGAAGACGGCAGCCCCGAGCAATCATTTGAGGTGTTTAACTTTAAAGGCGATGGCGTAGCAATGGCGATGTATAATACCGATGAGTCTATCAAAGGCTTTGCACACTCTTGCTTTAACCAGGCGTTGATGAAAGGCTGGCCTTTATATTTGTCTACCAAAAATACCATCCTTAAAAAATATGATGGCCGTTTTAAAGATATTTTTGAAGAGATATACCAAAACGATTATAAAAAGAAATTTGATGAAGCCGGTATAACTTACGAGCATCGGTTAATTGATGATATGGTTGCATCGGCATTAAAATGGCATGGTAATTTTGTATGGGCCTGTAAAAATTATGACGGCGATGTACAATCAGACACCGTTGCACAAGGCTTTGGCTCGTTAGGGTTAATGACCAGTACGTTGGTTACCCCTGACGGTACCGTTATGGAAGCAGAAGCCGCACATGGCACCGTTACCCGCCACTACCGCGACCACCAAAAAGGCAGGCCAACATCTACCAACCCTATCGCGTCTATTTTTGCGTGGACAAGAGGGTTGGAGTTCCGCGGTTTGTTGGATAACAACCAGGAGCTGATCAATTTCTGCAAAACTTTAGAAGAGGTTTGTATAGAAACTGTTGAAAGCGGCAAAATGACCAAGGATCTGGCTATCACTATAAAACCAAAAGTAGAGCACGGTACAGATTACTTATATACCGAAGAATTTTTGGCAGCGATTGACGAGAATTTGAAGAAGAAGCTGGCGTAAGGTTGGAAATATTGTAAAGATTAAAAGGTTCATATTTAATATGGACCTTTTTTGTGTCAAGATATTTTATAAAGTTTTAGCTATATTTGAATATGAAGTTTACAGCAATTATTGAACAAGGGGAAAGTGGTTGGTTTGTAGGCCAGATAGAAGAAGTTCCGGCTGCAATATCACAGGGTGAAACGATTGAAGATTTAAAGGCAAATTTATTAGATGCTTTAAGATTGATATTGGATACCAACAAGGAAATTACAGAAAAGGAATATTCAGGGAAGGATGTAATAATTGAAGAACTTGAACTAACCTGATGAAGCGTTCTGCTTTAGTCAAACATTTAGAAAAGAATGGATGCCATCTTTTACGCTAAGGAGGTAATCATGCGATTTACATCAATCCGGCTAATCAAAAGCAAACAGCAGTAGGCCGTCACCAGGAGTTAGATAATTTGTTGTGTAAAAAGATTTGTAAACAACTTGAAATTCCAGTGTTGCCTTAACATATTTATCGGAATTTATGACCAATCTCGCTGAAACAATAAAGACATTATCAATGTTTAAACCGGAGTTGTTGCGAAAATATCCAATTGCTTCTATTGGTTTATTCGGTTCGATTGTTCGTGATGATTTTACTGAAAATAGCGATATTGATATTATTGTAGAATTTAATGGTCCTATTGGTATTGGATTTATAGATTTGGCAGATGAATTGGAAGCGAAGCTTAATTGGAAAGTTGACCTGGTTTCCAAAGATGGAATTAAACCAAAGTATTTAGAAGTAATTGAAAAACAAATAATATATGTCTAACGCATTATATCCACTAAAATTCAAAACCATTTATAAAGACAAAATTTGGGGCGGCCAAAAAATAAGGACCTATCTGCACAAAGATTTTGGCGCGTTACCCAACTGTGGCGAAACCTGGGAAATATCCGGTGTTAAATCGGACGTTTCTGTGGTGGACAGCGGCGAATTAAAAGGACGTTCTTTAGATGAGCTTTTAGAAACTTATAAGGACGGATTAGTTGGCAAAAAGGTATATGACCATTTTGGTAATATCTTCCCGTTACTGGTTAAGTTTATAGATGCTAATGAGGATTTGTCTATACAAGTGCACCCTAATGATGAGCTGGCTAAAAAGCGCCATAACTCTTTTGGTAAAACAGAAATGTGGTATGTAATAGAGGCTGATCCCGGCTCTACCTTAATTGCCGGGTTTAACCGGGAATTGAATGAGCAACTCTATCTAGAGAAATTTAACAGCGGCCATTTAACCGATATTTTAAACAAGGAAGATGTAAAGGCAGGCGATGTTTTCTTTTTACCTGCCGGCAGGGTACATACCATTGGCAAAGGTTTACTGATAGCCGAAATCCAGCAAACATCAGACATTACCTACCGTATTTATGATTTTGATCGCCTGGATGATAAGGGCAATAAACGCGAACTGCATACCGAAGAAGCCCTTGCCGCGATAGATTATAAACACTACCCGCAATATAAAACCAGCTATTACCCCGAAAAAGATAAAACGGTAAAGTTGGTAAGCTGTCCTTACTTTACCACTAACCTATTGGATTTTACGCATAGTACAACCAAAGATTATTCAAATCTCGATTCGTTTGTGATACATGTTTGCGTGGAGGGTGACTACGTAGTGAAGCACAATGGCTCATCCTATCCCGTAAAAATGGGCGAATGTATCTTGCTGCCTAAAACCATTAACAAGGTGGAGTTAGAAACTACCGGCGGGTTTAAGCTATTGGAAAGTTATATTGAATAATTGGATGTGCGAATGTGCAGATATGTTAACAGTTATATAGTTTGATTAGAAATTTTCATTTGCACATCTGCATATCCACGCATCTGCACATTCATTAAATCTCTCCTTCCCGTTTCCTGAAAAACCACTCGGCGCTTAGCAATAGCAGTATCAGCACGAAGATCCACTTCACATCAATAATGTCGCTGTAATGCTTGTCTTCGTAAACCAGGGTTTTGATGTTCTCGTTCTTTTTGATGAGATCTGCGAGGCGGTTAACTTCTGTCGGTTGCAGCGTTACCCCACCACTTTCTTTAGAGATATTTCTTAACAACTGGTGGTTAGCCGCGCTTTGACGAATCTCCAGATTTAACGGTTTGATTGTTAATTGCCCGGCTGCGGTATAAGGATGGTTGCCCAATAACGTACCTGCGTTATAAGAATATTCGCCAACCGGCAATGCGCCCGCGTTTAACTGGTACCCCGTTCCGTTTTTACTGAACAGGAAGTTAAAGCTTTTACCATCGGAATTTTTCAGTTCGATTTTTACATCCGGTGTGTTAACCGGTTCAAAAGCATCATTATACAATTCAGCATTGATAAGGATATTTTCACCCTCGTCAAAAACATTTTTGGCCGGGTACACCCTAAAGTGCTGCCCGTTGGCATTGGCGGTAAGGTATTGCACGCTTTGGCTAAACAGTTCTTCCAGCGCATGGTGGTTACCATATATTTCATATTCTGACAGTTGCCAGCGCCAAAGGCCCTCGCCGGTCAATACGCCTACGCGTTTGCCGTTATCATCGCCAAAGGCTAATAGCGGATAGGTGGTTACTACGGTGCCTATTTTTTGCTTAAACAATATCCCGCTGGCGGTTACCGATGTGCCATAGCTACCAAACGGCGCCATTAGCGGCGGGAACATAGCCATCTTTCGCAGGGTAGAATCGGTTAAGGTAAACGAAGTAAAGGCCGGTACAGGCTGTGCAAACACCTCCTGCATCTCCTGCTGACTGGCGCTTATCTTAACCAATTTTTGCTGATAATTTAAGGCGGGCAGGTTGCATTGCGCACCCGACATATACCATAGCGGCATTTTACTTTTTATAAGGTCCTTTAATAAACCGAAGCTATTGCCCGATAGCTGGTATAATATAACCAGGCTATAATCACTAAATTTGACCGTGTTAAGGTCGGTGACAAAACCTGCTTTAACTTCGTAATTTTTATTGCCTTCGATAGCCTGTTTAATAACCGTAATATCCGGGTGCGGGCCGTCATACAGCAATAAGATCTTTTGCTTTACATCCAGCACGTCCACATAAATGGTTTCCGAATTATTTTGAACCGACAACTCATTTTTAATAGGCGCTATGTTGATATTAAATTTACGCAATCCCTTTTTATCAGCATTTAATTTTACCGTAGCCACTTGTTTAAAGGCATCAGCATTTACAGAAATAACTTCCGAATGTACCGGCCTTCCATCTTCGGTAACGCTCAGGCGCATTTGTTCTCCCTTGCTTTGGTAGGCTTCGGTTAATATCTCTATCTCAAAATCGTTGCCTAAAAAAGCGGTTTTATTATAGTTTACGTTGCCGATAAGCAGGTCGCGTTTAGGTACGGTATCGCCTAAGGCGATGGTATAAATATTGGCTTTGATCTTACGCGCTTCGTATTGCGGGTCGCTGCCCTGGTTGTACGAGCCATCTGTAGCCAGTACCAGCGCGCCTATGTTTTGATTTACAAAGCGGTCGTTCAACTGGCGCAGGGCGGCAGAAAGGTCGGTTTGTTTACCATCAAATTTGTTGGACAAGCCATCGGCCAGGTCATGGCTGAAATGAAATTCGCGCACATCATAGCCATCGCCTAAAAGTGTTTGCAGTTTGGCAAGGTCGGTTTGGGCCTGCGCATCATTACCTTGTTTTGACGGGAACAATTTTATAGATTCCGAATTATCCTGCGCCACTAAAACCAATGGTTTTTCGGGCTTATAGCTTATAGATTGTATCAGCGGGCAGATCAGCAATAAAGCGATCAAAAACACCACTAAGGCACGTACGGCAAAGAGTATCTTCCTGAAAGTTTCGCCCAAATTTACCGGCTGGCGGTACATTACCCAGGCATATAACAGGCCCAGCAGCAGGCAAACAGGTGTCCACCAACCAGAAACATTCCCCCATGTAACCGAAAACAATAGCATAATTTAAGGGTAAAACGTTGTGCGTAACACGTTTTACGTTCACCTGCAAAATGCAAAAATATTATGAATGATTATATAGCGGATTGTAATAAGTTTGATAGCCTTATGCTACCCTCTCTTTGGAGAGGGTTCTGGATAGTTTATTACCAAGCGGCGATTACTCACCCCGACTGCTCCGCCAATTGGCGGATGGTCGACCCTCTCTTCGCTGCGCGTAAAGAGGGTTGAGAGAACTAATCACTAATCTCCAATAACTAATCACTAACCTACAACATTCCCCCGTCAACAGGAATAACCTGCCCGGTGATATAAGCGGCCATATCTGACGCCAGGAATACGCAGGCGTTGGCTACATCGTCGGTTTCGCCGGCGCGTTTTAGGGGGATGGACTGGCTCCAGCCTTCTACCACCTTAGGGTCCAAGACTTCGGTCATTTCGGTGCGGATAAAGCCCGGGGCAACCACGTTGGTGCGGATATTGCGCGAGCCTAATTCCTTGGCTATTGATTTAGAGAAACCAATGATACCGGCTTTTGAAGCCGCATAGTTGGCTTGCCCGGCATTGCCCTGCACACCCACTACCGAGCTCATATTAATAAACACACCTTCACGGTTCTTCATCATTATTTTTGATGCCGCTTTAGTTACATTGAAGATAGATTTTAAGTTCACATTTAAAACCTCGTCCCAGTTCTCCTCGGTCATGCGCATCAGCAGGCCATCTTTGGTGATGCCCGCGTTGTTCACTACAATATGCAGCGTGCCAAAATCGGCTACTATGTCAGTTATTAGCTTTTCCGCTTCTTCAAATTTTGATGCATCAGAGCGGTAGCCTTTTACTTTGGTGCCAAAGCTTTGCAGCTCCTGCTCTAAGGCCTGTCCTTTTTCAACAGACGATAAATAGGTAAAGGCCACGTTGGCGCCATGTTCGGCAAACTTCTCGGCTATTTTACGGCCTATCCCTTTTGATGCACCGGTTATCAGCGCGGTTTTTCCTTCTAATAATTTCATAATTTTTTAAAGCACGATTTCGGGCGGTGAAGATAAGGATTTTGGGCGAAAGTTGTGTAGTTCATGGTTCATAGTTGATAGATCATGGTATATTTGGGTTAACCATTGTTAAACCATGACCGATTCTAATAAAAGCTATAAACAAATACTCCAAGCGAAACTTTCAACCTGGCATTTGTTTGTTGGCCTGGTACTGTGCTCATTTTACATTCTTTTGGTATGCTTTTCCTCTATTATTTATGTGGTTTTTTTTGGAGCGGGTGCAAGTTCCGATCCGCAATATCACCCAGTGGCAACTGTGATAATAAGTATTTTACCTATTCTTGTTATGCTGGCCGTTTACAGTGTTTTATTTTTTAAGAGTTTCAAAGCTGGTAAATTTTCGGTGGCTAAGTTTTACGTTATAATTGCTCTGACGACAGTCTTGCTTTATGGTGTTCAATCATTTTTATTTTAATGCCCACCAATCACCTCTCCATCACCCAAGCCACAGCCCTGCTTAAACAAAGCGGTAATTTATTTACCGAGGTATTTAAACACGGCACCTTAAGCGTTGAGTTTTACAAGCCCGAAAAGACGGATAACCAAACCCCGCATAACCGGGACGAGGTTTATATAATAGCCACCGGTATCGGCCAATTTTATAACAACTGCGTAACAACCAATTTTAAACCCGGCGATTTCTTATTTGTCCCTGCCGGGATAGAGCACCGCTTTTTGAATTTTACGGATGATTTTAGTACCTGGGTTTTGTTTTATGGGCCGGTGGGTGGAGAAAAAGAGAAGTAGATTTATTTCTTGAGTATAAGTTCCAAAAATTCGTCTATTCCAATAACATTGACTTTTGGAAAATCAACAGACTTTAGTATTTTAAAATGTTGATCATTGCTAACTATAAAATCAGCACCCCCAACTACGGCTGCATCCACATATTTGTTATCATCAGGGTCTTGCTCGATCAGTTTCCATTCAAAATACACCTCTACCTTATTCAAATTATCAAGGCTTAACAACGTTTCTACTATATTATTTGATACTATTGCATTTGCTTTTCGTTCGATAATTTCAACGTATTCGGATAAAATATCATTACTAAGCACCAAATCGAACCGGCCATTAATCAGCGCATCAAGAATTGGCCTGTAAATTGATTTTGAAGGAATGGAAACCAGGAGGGCATTCGTATCCAATACGACTATCATGAATTATTTTTTTCTTAAATTTTCATTGGCCCATTGTTTTATCACATCGTTGTTCCAATTATTTTTCTTCCATAATTCATCCATTTCGGCGGTTGCGGTTTCCGCGAAATATTTTGCCAGTATATTTTTAATTTCAGCTAATTGCTTTTCCGGTAAGTTATATTGAAACAGCTTTAATAATTCTATCTGTAGATTAGTAAGTTTTCCAACAGCTTCCATATTGTCAGTTTATCTTTTATATTATAACAAATATACCATATATACCGTAATGTATAAATATTTCTTAAAGGCAACGCACGCCACATATCCATGCCTTTGATTTTAAAAGTTTCTTTCAAAATACTTATATTTACAACACCCCTAAAGGATGGATTGTAGGTACGTAACCTATTAAACCTTTTTTCCGTATAAGGCGGTAACTAATTAAAAGCTATGAACACATTTATTTTAGCTATAGAAATTGCATTTGGTATTGTACTATTTCTACTTTTTATGCTAATTATTTTTAGTTTCCTGAAGTTCTTAAAGAAGGACTATTTCCCTAACTGGAAATTTCTGGACTATTTTAGCGTAGGTTATTTTGAATACCTGTATACAAGGTATATCAAAAAGCAGTAATCTGCTCTTCGTATTGCGGTAATTCCCGCACTTATCATGTTTCATATTCGATTAAAACGCTTAGCCTCGGTAATATTTATTGAAATACCAGGTAGTGAAAGCTGTCTTTATCTGCCACCAGTGCCGCCGGTTTTGTTTTTGTGAATGCTATTTTGACAAGGGCGGTTTTCCTGCGGCCCGGCCTTAGGTTGGACGCATGGGTATGAAAAACGTACCATAACTGGCCCGATTTGTCAGAAAACAAGTCGCCATGCCCGGTACCGTTTATGCCGGTTAGTTGGCGGCTGATGATGGGGTTTTCGGCAGCCTTTGTCCACGGGCCAAATGGCGATGTCGCGGTAGCATAACCCACTGAGTAATTTATATTCCGGTAATCATTACAGGAATAGAGCATATAATACAGTCCGTCATGCTTTACTACGGTCGGGCCCTCGCTTACCGGCCAGGGCGCTTTTGCCTCATTCTCCCAGGGCAGCTGTGCGCTTATACATTCCTTAACGGTGGTGGTATCAATATCCGATAGGTCATCCTTTAACCGGGCGACAAATATACGGTTCCCGTTTTGCAGGCGTACATGGTATAGATATAGCTTACCATCTGTATCCTTAAATATATAAGGGTCTATCTGCTTGCCCGCGCCGGATATAGGTTTCTTTTCCTTTTGTGTAAAAGGGCCCAGCGGACTATCGCTTTCAGCAATGGCAATATGTTCATCGGCAGTATAAACCATATAGTATTTGCCGTTGTTCTTAAATATCTGCGGCGCCCAAAAGCCTTTGGTGCCATAGCTGTCACCCATTAATAACGCATGGCCGCCATCGCCTTTGCCAACCGGGCCATGCCAGCTTTTTAAGTCAGTAGATTGGTACGGTGCAAACCCCCGTGCGCTGCCTGTTCCGTACAGGTAATATTGGCCGTTCTCCGAAAATATAGTTGGGTCGGCTAATAAAAGGGTATCTCCGGATGATAACGGCCTTTGTTGGGCGCGAGTGCGGTTTGTAAAAATCAGCATTGCCGATAAGATGCAAAGCGCACAGCGTAAACGGATATTTTTCATTTAACTATAATTGGTTGGCGGTAGCATTAGAAAACTACCGTAAGCTAAATTACAGTTTGTTAGCGAGAACACCAACAAGTGTTCGGAAGATTGAAATAATCGCCAAAACTCCTTCCCTTGGGAAGGGTGTGGCGGGTTGTGAAGTGGCGGGTAGGGGTTTCGCCGTTGTGCATCTTTGCGAAACCCCTCCCTCCGCCCTCCCAAGGGAGGGAATCGCACAGGGCCTGGCTTTTTAAATATTCTTCCGAACAACAACAACGAGAACACCATCGAGGATGGGAATTAACAAAACTTATTACCTTTGATAATGAATTTCTCGCCCGAAATAGAAGACCGGCTGGCCCGCCTACAGGAAAAGTATGAGGCTATGGGGCAAGACATGACCTCGTACCTGGATGGTTTACTTCATGCTGATTTTTTAACCTATTGGGACTATATTCATTTAGATACGCTGTTAAGCCTGCAAAACCCCAAAACGCCTTTCCCGGACGAGCATATATTTATCATTTACCACCAGATAACCGAGCTTTATTTTAAACTGGTGCTGCACGAGTGTGAACAGATAACTACTGCTGAACCTTTAACAGCCGCATTCTTTACGGCGAGGCTAAAACGGATAAACCGTTATTTTGAAGCGCTTACGCAATCGTTCGAGATCATGGTGGACGGGATGGAAAAGGAGCAGTTTTTAAAATTCCGGATGTCATTATTACCGGCAAGCGGTTTCCAATCGGGACAGTACCGGATGATTGAGATATATGCTACTGATTTTGTTAACCTGGTGGTGAGCGATAAACGGGATGAGCTTAAAAATGCGACTATTGAAGAACAATTTGAATACCTGTACTGGAAATTTGGCGCTACAGAATTATCGACCGGCAAAAAAACCTTAACGCTAAAACAGTTCGAAAAAAAATACGCCCATGCCTTTATTGAGTTGGGTAAAGAAAGCGTGAAGCATAATTTTTACGCTTTGTATCAACAATTCAAATCCACGGCAACCGCCACTCCTGAAATGGAGAACGAACTGAAGCAACTGGATATTAATGTGAATGTTAACTGGCCTTTGTCGCATTATAAATCTGCTGTGCGCTACCTGCACCGCGAACCCGAAGAAATAAAAGCAACAGGCGGCACCAACTGGCAAAAGTACCTGCCGCCGCGTTTCCAGAAACGCATATTTTACCCATCGTTATGGAGTGCTGAAGAAATTGAGAATTGGGGTAAGGGTTGGGTGGAGAAGGTGTTGGGGGATGTGTAATTATGCCTATATTCGATAAACGAATGTATCCAAATGCGTAAGCTATTACTGCCTTTATGTTTCATTTTATTTACTGCCTGTAACCATATAAGCACGGTAAAGGAAAAGCAATTGGCAGATACGCTCGAAAGGTTAAGAAAGCATGCTGCCTACCAACCTTTAGATTCTGCGGAGACCTATAACTTTATTAATAAATATTATTTGCCGCGATTGGATACCCTACATACCGGGCGCAAAATATTCATATATCCTTTGATTGGCAGAGATTTTAAAAAAATATTTAAAGATGACAGCACTCGTCTTGTAGCAGAATATTCCAGAGATACAATTAACACCCGTAAAACAGTCTTGCAGCCACCACCAATTATGGATTTTAGTTTTAATGAAAAATATGGCTGGAATAATAAGAAGCTTTTAAATACCGAGATCATATCAGATACTTCACTTGTAAACCAAGCAAAGTATCCCAGGCATCCGGCAATAGAAGAAGTTGAAGCCTGGCATCGAAAATTTCATAGTGGTTATATATGTATATCCTATCCGCAATATAATCCTTATACAAAGCGATTACTCATACGCGAATGGATAGAAAGTGGATATGGATGCGGAACAGGAAGATACAACACCTTTGGGTTCACAAAAATACCGGGTGGCTGGAAAGCTGATTAGTAAACCTGCGCCAATGGCCCGTCTTTAATCACTAAGGTTGACCATCCTGGTTTTGACCCGGATAAGATTTGGGCGATAAATTTTTCTCGTATCGAAATGCCTACTTCTATCAAACCATCATTAGGCGATTCATTCCATTCGCACCGCACTTCGTTTTCATTTACAATAGGTGCTATCGAAACATCATTTTTTAGATATTCTACCGGGTTTAACCAGGGCATTTGTTGATTGTTCCAATCTACCTGCTTCATTGCCTCCTGGTGATTATAAAGCCATACGTCGCCTATAATGTCTCCATACTCCATTAGATAAGCGTAAGCAACACGGCCATCATCTTCAATTATCAACGAATAGCTGGAGTCCAATTCGCAAGGAACCTGAAGGGAAAATTTTGACATATTAATTTAATGTACTATTTCCAATCATCAGGATGAATAGTTCCGCATGATCCAGTTATGATTTTCTCTATTTCCTCGGCTTCATCCTTTGACCAAATACCTGAAAATTCTTTTAGTCCTATTTTTGTATCGTCTAATATCTTTGTTTTATACTCCGCTTGCAATTCTAACAGGCACGCCGCACACATACAGCCTTCAAAATTCTCGCTAATGTATTGCACCTCATTCAAGTTTAACTGTACTTTGCTGCACTGGCATTTGGTGTAAGAGTTAGCCTTACATTCAATGCTGCCGCCACAACGGTCGCAGGAGATTATTTCGTGTTTGGTGTTTTGGATCATGGTTGATAGTTCATGGTTCATAGCCATTTTCAATCAAAACAAATATAAAGCAAAAAGACCATGGCCATTGTCAATTGAATGACAAGAACTATGGTCTTATATTTTACTATGGTCTATGGACCATCGACTATTGACTGCTTATGCAGAACAAGTAACGCAACCTTCTTCCATAGAGCAAGATGGGCCCGCCGGTATTTCATCGGCTATTTGGTCAACCATTTCTGGTATTACCGGGTCCATATTTTTGCCGCCCTGGTTCTCTACGGTAAACTTAACCGCTTGTGAGGCCGCTTGTGTACGCAGGTAATACATGCCGGTTTTTAAGCCTTTCTTCCATGCGTAGAAGTGCATTGAAGTCAGTTTGGAAGCATTTGGCGAATTGATGAACAAATTCAATGATTGCGACTGGCAGATATAAGCGCCGCGGTCGGCAGCCATGTCTATAATATCGCGCATCTTTATTTCCCAAACGGTTTTGTACAGGTCCTTCAATTCCTGCGGAATTTCGGCAATATCCTGTATCGAACCATTGGCAGTGATGATCTTATCCTTCATGTTATTATCCCAAAGGCCACGGTTAACCAAATCGCGCAACAAGAATTTGTTTACGATAATAAACTCGCCGCTTAATACCCTGCGGGTGTAAATGTTAGAGGTATAAGGCTCAAAGCACTCGTTATTACCCAATATTTGCGAGGTAGATGCAGTTGGCATTGGCGCTACCAATAAAGAGTTGCGCACACCGTGGTTCATTACATCCAAACGCAGGTTTTCCCAGTCCCAACGGCCGCTATCTGGTTTTACCTTCCATAGGTCGAACTGGAACTGGCCCTTAGATAACGGTGAACCCTGGAAAGTTTCGTAAGGTCCGTCTTTTATCGCCAAATCCTTAGAAGCAGTCATAGCAGCAAAGTAGATGGTCTCAAATATCTCTTTATTCAGTTGTTTGGCCTCTTTACTTTCAAACGGCATACGCAACAGGATAAACGCATCAGCTAATCCCTGCACACCCAAACCAATAGGACGGTGCCTTAAGTTAGACCTTTCGGCCTCTATAACCGGGTAATAGTTATTGTCGATGATCTTGTTTAGGTTGATGGCAGCCTGGTAAGTTACTTCGTATAATTTATTATGATCAAAAGCGCCGTCAATTACATAGCGTGGCAGGGCTAAAGAAGCTAAATTACAAACCGCTATTTCGTCTTTTGATGTGTATTCAATAATTTCGGTACATAAGTTTGAGCTTTTAATAGTACCTAAGTTTTGCTGATTTGATTTACCATTAGCAGCATCTTTATACAATAAATATGGTGTGCCGGTTTCTACCTGGGCATCCAGCACCGCGAACCATAATTCCTGTGCTTTAACAACCCTGCGGGCACGGCCTTCTTTTTCGTATTTTTTGTATAGTTTCTCAAAATCCTTGCCCCAGCAATCGGCCAATCCCGGTGCTTCGTGCGGGCAGAATAAGCTCCAGTCCTCGTTAGCTTCAACGCGCTGCATGAACAGGTCTGATACCCAAAGGGCATAGAACAGGTCACGTGCACGCATTTCTTCCTTACCGTGGTTTTTACGCAGGTCCAGAAACTCGAATATATCTGCATGCCATGGCTCTAAATAGATAGCAAATGCGCCTTTACGTTTACCGCCGCCCTGGTCAACATAACGGGCGGTATCATTAAAAACACGCAGCATAGGGATGATACCGTTGCTGGTGCCGTTAGTACCGCTGATGTAGGAACCTGTTGCCCTTACATTGTGAATGCTTAACCCGATACCACCTGCGCTTTGTGATATTTTAGCGGTTTGTTTAAGCGTATCATATATACCTTCAATGCTGTCATCCTTCATGGTTAACAGGAAGCATGATGACATTTGTGGTTTTGGCGTGCCTGCGTTAAACAGGGTTGGCGTAGCATGGGTAAACCAGCGCTCGCTCATCAGGTTGTACGTTTTGATAGCGCTTTCCACATCTTCTTTATGGATACCAACCGATACGCGCATAAACAAATGCTGCGGGCGCTCGGCTATTTTTCCATCCAGCTTTAACAGGTATGATTTTTCTAATGTTTTAAAACCGAAGTAATCAAAGCCGAAATCGCGGTCATAAATGATGCTGCTGTCTAATATTTCGGCGTTCTTTTCTATTATATCCCAAACATCCTCTGCCAGTAAAGAGGCGTTTTTGCCGGTTTTTGGATCGATATAATTGTACAGCAACTTCATCGTTTCTGAAAACGACTTGATCGTGTTTTTGTGTAAATTAGAGACAGCGATACGCGAAGCCAGCAAAGCATAATCCGGGTGCTTGGTGGTTAATGACGCTGCCGTTTCTGCAGCCAGGTTATCCAGCTCCGACGTCGTGACACCGTCAAATAAGCCTTCAATTACCTTTTTTGCCACATCGATAGCATCCACCAATGCAGGGTTCAAACCATAACACAACTTCTCGATGCGCGCGGTTATCTTGTCGAACTTTACAGTTTCTTGTTTTCCGTCTCTTTTTACTACAAACATATTCTTAGGGTATTTATTGGTGGTTAGTAAATTGGCCTAACCGGTTATTAATTATTTAATTCTTTTTTACTATTCTTCTTAAAAGTCCTCATCTAATGAGAATGATTTGCTTTCCTGCGTATTCAGCACGCCGCTTTTTTGATAGTCGCCTACGCGTTTTTCAAAAAAGTTGGTTTTGCCCTGCAGGGATATCATCTCCATAAAATCAAACGGGTTACTTGCGCCGTAAACTTTATCGTAGCCCAGTTCGCCCAGCCATCTGTCGGCCACAAATTCAATGTACTGGCTCATTAGTTTGGCGTTCATCCCTATCAAACTAACCGGAAGGGCATCGCTGATAAATTCTTTTTCTATCTCAACCGCGTCGGTTATGATAGCAGTTGCTGCTTCTTTTGACAGCTTGTTATCCAGCATGCGGTATAGTAAACAGGCAAATTCGCAGTGCATGCCTTCATCGCGCGATATCAGCTCGTTACTAAAAGTCAATCCCGGCATTAAGCCGCGTTTTTTTAACCAGAAGATAGAGCAGAAACTACCGGAGAAGAATATCCCTTCAACAGCCGCGAAAGCGATCAAACGCTCGGCAAAGGTGCCGTTGTTTATCCAACGCAACGCCCACTCTGCTTTTTTACCCACACATGGAACGGTATCAATAGCATGGAACAAGCGGTCTTTTTCGGCAGGGTCTTTTATATAAGTATCTATCAGTAAAGCATAGGTTTCAGAGTGGATATTCTCCATCATGATCTGGAAACCGTAAAAGCAGCGTGCCTCCGGTAACTGCACCTCGCTCATAAAGTTTACGGCCAGGTTCTCGTTCACAATACCGTCGCTTGCTGCAAAAAACGCCAGGATATGGGATACAAAATGCTTCTCGCCCGGGTTCATGTTCTCCCAATGCTTCATATCGTCCGAAAGATCTATCTCCTCGGCCGTCCAAAAGCTGGCTTCACATTTTTTGTACATCTCCCAAATGGCGGGGTACTTAATGGGGAGAATAACAAAGCGGTCTTTGTTCTCTCTGAGTAATAATTCGGTTTCCTGCTCCATAATGCTTTTCATATTAACAGCTTTAACAAACTATTTAAGGTAACGAAACTGTGACCGACGGGAATTTAGCAGACAGTGGTGCAGAGCAGCTATTATTAAATGTGATTTGAACTATCACCTTAACTACTCAACTATTACCCCCACTAATCCCAACTAAACTACTTTATAACTTGTATACGTCAGCCTGGTTCCATTTTTTACTGATGAGGACCATCAATAAACCCGGATAGCTTGAAAGAACTTATAATCCAAAGATATGGTTTGAGATTTTTCGTTGTTAGTGATAGTTTTACACATCATACATAAGTTATAAACAAAAAATTTGTGGAGATTGAAAAACCGTGATTAACAGCTTGTTAAATATGTATTAACAGATCGTTAATTTTTTGGTAAATTAATTGTTATGGATTTGGGACGAATTTCATGGATACCGAATTAACACAGTGCCTGGTGTTCTTTGACGTTAAATATTCGCCATGAAAAACGTGGCCCAAATGAGCGCCACAGTTGGCGCAAACTATTTCTACGCGGTGGCCATCAGCATCGGGTATGCGTTTTACCGCGCCCGATATCTCATCATCAAAACTGGGCCATCCGCAAAACGAATCGAATTTTGATTCGGATGTGTACAATGGGGTATCGCATCTTCTGCAAACATATAATCCGGGCGCTTTATTGTCCAGCAATTCGCCGGTAAACGGCCTTTCGGTTCCTTTATGCAGTATTACCCGTTCTTCTTCGGGGGTTAATTTATTGTATTCCATATTTTAATTATTGAATGAGTGATTGAGTGAATTAGTGAATGGATCACCAACTACATAAATATACGACAATAATTAAACAGGGAATGTTTTGAAGAAGTTTGTTTACATAGGTTTGACGGAGTAATAGTTTATACTATAGCGATGGGTTTAAAACCCATCGCTATAGAAATGCATTATGCCATAATTTGCACATCTGCACATATATTCATCTGCACATTCGCTTAATGCGCCCTCCCTTGCTCGGTATCGGCGCTGCCGGTTTCGCGTTTTTGATGATCGTTAAAAGTCTTTCCGAAACTATAAGTAAATCCAAGATTGGTTACACGGGTATCCAGGAAGTTACGGAAGGGCGATACAGAACCGTTGGTATAGTAAATATTCCCGGCTGAAAGGAATGTATGGAAAATATCATTACAGCTTAGGCGTATGGTGCCTTTATTGTTCAATACCTTTTTCTGCAGGCCTGCATTTAGCTGGCCCGTTGCTACAACATGAAACTGCGCATTAACAACACTTGTGCGGTAATTGCCGCTCAGTTCGGCGCTCCAGCCCTTGCCCAGCGCAAACTGGTTGTTCATATTGCCCGAGAACGCGGTACCGGTGCTATTAAGCTCGGTATTATATAGCGGGCCGGTAAATGTATTCCGGAATACTTCGGCATACAAATTCATTGTCCACCATTTAACAGGCGTAAGGTTTGAATTTACCGATAGGTCGATGCTTTTGCGTGTGCCGATATTGCCTTGCGTGCTGATAAAGATATCGCCTATCTGGTTAATGGTTTCTGTTTGGTAGCCATTAGTATAATTATACACCAGCGCTACGGTAAAAAAGCTTTTGTAAGAATAAGCTACTTTGTAATTATCTGTAAACTGCGGGTTTAATAAAGGGTTGCCCTGGAACCGGCTAAACTTGTCAATAAAAAAAATAAACGGGTTAAGGTTGCCATAGCCCGGGCGGCCTACACGCCTGCCGTATGACAGTACCATCACATTATGCCCTGCCGTATCCAGTTTATAAGAGAAATAAGCCGTAGGGAACAGGTTTGTATAGTGGCGAATGAATGCCGAATCTTTTTGCAGCGCGTTACCTAATTGATGCCCATCGCCATTGGTATTTTCTACACGTAAACCTGCCTGTACCGAGATACGCCCGAAACCTTGATTATAATTAGCATAAGCGGCATTGATGTTCTCTTTATATAAGAAGCGGTTGGTACTGTTATAATCGGGCACCAAAGCGCCGCTTATTAAGTTAAAATAATTGGCGGCATTGTCGGTGCTTACATAGCTGCTTTTAACCCCCGCCTCAAATTTGCCCTTATGTTTAAGCGGCATGCTAAAGTCGGATTTGGCGGCATATATGTTAATGTATGAGGGTGTATTCTCTACCAGCGTTTGTGATGAAGTAAGCGCGCCATTGGGCAGGTAAGTATCGTTTTCAAATGTTTGATCACTCCCTGATACATCCCTGATGTAGTCCATGTCAAAGGTGAGCACCTTACCCGTGTTACCGAATTTATGGCTGTAATTAAGGTTAACCCCGCCGCTTTTAAAGGTATTATGTGAAGTATTATTGGTGTTCACTAACGAATCAAGCGCACCCGCCTTATCATAAATATAACTATTCACCGGGCTGTTATCGTGACTTGGCGAGTAGTTACCTGTAAGGACAACACCCCAGGTTGTATTTGGTGATAGATAATAGTCTAACCCGGTTTTTATATTGGTGTTATAGTTCTCGGGCCTGAAATAGGAAAAGTCTTTGAACAGGCCAATTTGGTTGTTGTTGGCGTCATAAAAATTACGGTCGATCTCTAACCTGCGGAAGGTACGCGAATAGTTTTGCGATATACTGGCGAACAAGTTCACCTTATCAACCCGGTAATTCATGTTGATGCTTTGCACATTGCGGCCAAAGTAATAGCCGCTGCCTACACTGGCCGAAACCGAAGCGTTAAATCCTCTTAGCGTATTCTTTTTGGTTTTTATATTGATAACGCCTGCATTACCTGCCGCATCATATTTAGCAGGCGGGTTATCCATCAGTTCAATCTGGTCTAAGGATGAGGCCTGCATAGAACGCAAATAGGTGGTAAGGTTAGCGGCGGATAAATAGGTAGGCTTATCGTCTATCATGATCATTACGCCTGTTTTACCCTTATAAGTAATATTGCCATCCTGGTCTACCAATACACCGGGCGTTTTTTCCAACGCTTCCAGCGCGTTGGCCCCGTTGTTGGATATCAGCACGTTAACATTGACCACCGTTCGGTCTATCCTTTGCTCGATGTATGATTTTTGAGCAGTTACCCCAACTTCGGCCAATGTTTTACTGGTGGCTGATAGTATTATAGTGGGCAGGCTAACCGCTTTTTGCTGACTAACAGTCACAACATCGCCGCGGTAACTTTTATAGCCTATGCAGGTTGCCTTTATAATATAGGTATTATCCTTTAAGTTTTGAAAAGCGAAGCTGCCATCGGCGTTGGTCAATTCAGTTTTCACCACTGCCGAATCTTTGGCTGCAAGCAGGATAACGGTTGCGCCATCAACAGGCTTTGTGCCATCGGTTATGGTACCGGTTATTTTTGCGCCGGGCGTTTGGGCCACGGCAAAGTTTAAGACAAATGTTCCGAAGAGGGTTAAGAGGATCAGGTAGCTATTTTTCATATAGATATAAGACAGGGAATTTTTTATTTGGTTACAGTTTTTGCATATAATCATCAAGAAAAAAACCTTTTTTTTTCTCCGGTATCTTGTCAACAGCCAAATTGAAGGCAAAGCAAGCCCCTATGGTCAAAAAACCATTTTTAATATTTTCATCCGATAGTGTATAAGTTATTTATTCAGGCGTGGTGTCGTTGTTGTAGGAGTGCGACCAGGTCCAGCTATCACCTGCTTGTTGCGGGTAGTATTTCTTTTTATATTTCTGGAATATCTCATCACTTTGTTTTTTACCATTGAGGATAAATTCCTTATTGCTTATCTGGAATGAAATATGATTGCGGTTAGCAATTAACCCGTCTTTCTCCAGGTCGGCCAATATTTTCTTTACATCTGCATTGTTTTTTTCCTGGTCAGGATGAGCCGGTGCTTTTGGAACCTGGTATTTGGGGGTTGGGGAATTTGAATAGCCGCCTGAATAAGAACCTCCGCCCGAACTTGAATTTCCGTTTGAATTGCTGTTTGAATAGCTTGACGAAGCAGAATTTGAGTTTGAATAATTATTTGAGTAACTTGATGAAGTTGAATTGTCGCCTTCATTTGATTTAGAATAAAAAGATGAAAATGTTGTTCCACGCATGGCTTCCCCGTATTTTTCGTAGATCTGTTTGTGAACTCCATCAGGTTGTTTTACGCCGTTTACCGATAATTCATGCTCATCTAAACTGATACTAAAGTGGTTTGTATCGGTGATAATATGCAGTTTAAAAAGGTCATGGGCTATTTCGCGAAATGGCCTATTGAGTGCAGCACCACGTTTTTTGTAGTTGGTATCAACCTTTCCCAAAGGGCCGCCAAAGTTACCTAAGGATACCTTTAGCGGGTCAAGGTGTACATTTACATTGGTCAGCTGCACATTCACATTTTTCAGTTGCACATTCACCGGAGCCACCGTCTGTACATTACCTGTCACCTGCACATTTAGCGGATCAAGATGCACGTTAACATTTGGCACTTGTACATTTAACGGAGTGATGTTTACATTAACCGGCTGCCTTAATTTGCGGGTGGTATCATCAACAGTTTCCATTCCGGCTGATCTGATCTGCAACAGTTTGGTATTTTGCCTTATCATGGCCGTTTGTTGCCGTAAAAGCGCATTTTGACCGGCCAGCTTATCCTGTTCTACTTTATTAATATTTGTATGCTGAAAAACTTTTACAACCTCATGTACCGCTTTTCTTATATTTTCTTTTTCGGCAAAGGCAGATACGCATAACCCCGATACCACCAAACAAATAGCCAGCAATGTTTTCTCATACAAATTGAGCGAATGGTTGCGGTTGGTAGCCAATCGTTTTACCCTGTCGAGCAAACGGTTTTTACTACCGGGAAACGCCATTGCATAGGCCGGTACGGCTGACTGATATTCTTCGCACGACACAAGGGCGCGGATATAATTTACCTTGTTGGTGCTTTGCTCCAAAGCCATATCATCGCAGCAATTTTCCCTTTCGGTTTTAATCAGTTGCGATAGCCATAATACAGCCGGGTTAAAGAAGAAAACGATCTCCATTAAGCTTTGCAGCATGTTTACCAGGTAATCGCGGCGTTTAATGTGCGCAAGCTCATGCACCAAAATGGCTTCCACTTCTTCTGCCGAAAGGGCGGTTAATAACCCGACAGGTATTAATATTACCGGCTTTAAATGACCGATCACCATGGGCACCTTTGCTATGCCCGATTCGAGCAAACTAATGGTTTGCCTGATGCCCAGTAGACAGGCCAGTTGCTGCATACGTTCGTTCCAATAACTGCCCGCGGCAAAAACGTTGGCCCTTTTAAGCCTGTATGTTCCATATAAGCCAACACCCAACTGGATACTTTTTGCACAAATAATTAAAAACCATATCAATACGATGGAATTATGGTAGGTATTTAAATAACCGGTTATAGTGGCCGTAAAACTGGCCGGCTGTATATTCACATTCCCGTTGAAAGTTTGCGCCACAAATGTATTTTGCTGCACAGTGTTAACCCCTTCATTCGCTGTTGTATAATGCACCTGCTGTAATTGAAGCCCAAAAGTTACCACCGTACCTATGGTAAATAATAACAAAGCCGATATCAGCAAATTATAGCGTAATGCAGAACTTGCCCTTTTGGTAAAAATAACGATCAGCCCGGCTATTGCGGCCAATAAAAGGCCCTGCCATAAGGAGTGTACCAATGTATTGCAAAGCGCTTTAATTAATTGATCTGTTAGTTGGGAGTTGATTACCGGGAATGTCATGGTCTTTAATTTTAAAGTGAAAAACTCTTATTTCTTATCCAGTTTATCCAGCATTTCCCTGATGCTGGCCAGGTCCTCTTTCGAAGCTTTTTTATTGCCTAATAGCTGCATTACCAATTTACCTGCCGAGCCCTGGTAAACCGAGTCGACAAACTTATCAAGCAGGTGGCTTTTGGTTTTTTGCTCTTCTTCCACCACATGGTAAATATGCTTCATCTGGCTTTCATCGCGTTTTACAATACTCTTGTCGGCCATTATTTGCATTAACTTTAGGGTAGAGGTATAATTAATATCGCGCTGCTCATTTAACTTATCATTTACAAAACGCACGGTGGATGGGCCGTGTTGCCACAATACATTTAATATCTCCAATTCGGATTTTGTAGGCTCTGTTTTGCGCGATTGATCTTCCATTTCTGATTTCATAATCCAAAGGTAGGAATATTTTCGTACGAAACAATGGTTAGGTTGTTTTTTTTGAAAATAATTAAAAAAGCGACCTGTCATCCTGAGCGATAGCGAAGGATCTTATTCCATTGACAGGTGAACATCGTACTGGTCGCGCTTAAAAGATTCTTCGCTATCGCTCAGAATGACAGAGAAATGGTTCAGAATGACAGGGATGTTTTTTATATTTGATCACACCACTATAATCATGAACGCTATAGCTGCTCAATTAAAAGATACCGTTAATAACTTCTTAGATCACACCCCCAAACCTGCCAATTGGGCGTATCAGCCCGCACCGGGAAAATGGTCGGCAAAAGAGATATTGGGGCATTTGATAGACAGCGCCCATATTAATTTACAGCGGTTTGTACGGTGCACCTATGAAGAAAACTTTAAGCTCATCTATTTCCAGGATGAGTGGGTTGCCGCGCAGCATTACCAGGAGGTCGACATTGCCGACATCATAAACCTTTGGAAACTGGTAAACGCGCAGATAGTAAGGGTACTGGACAACTATCCTGCCGACCGCTGGCAAACAACCTGCGATAGTAACCGCGGCGAACCGGTTTACCGTACCGTTGAGTTTTTAGCTAATGATTATATACGGCATATGCAACATCACCTTGATCAAATAAGCGCTTTAAGTAGTGGCTGATAACACAGGTTATTGGGGTAGCCAGGTTACAAACAAATGGACGTATAAATTACCCCTTATTATTGTTGTTTTACGGCGCAATTAAAAGTGCCTTCGGTAATTGTTTTGTTTACTACAGGCGTGCCTTGTGCACTGGAACCCGAAAATTGAAATGTTCCGCTTACGCTGGTAGGCGTTAGGGATGTGATGGTTAATTGCCCTGCGTTAGCAACAAAAAAGCTATGATTAGTTTTATCGGTGTTATCAGCAATATAATCCATTGATAAAGTAGCCGGCGTGGAGATATTAAAAGTGCCGATTTGGGGATTGGTAATAGTTGCATCAAAAATTTCATTTCCAACCGCACCACCTATTATAAGCTTAAAGCCGGTAGCTATCCCAACCTTTTCAGCCGTGAAAGGAAACATGTTTTTTTGAACACCGTCCACTTTAAAAGATATCGAATAGGTAGGACCAATGGGTGTAGCGATGGTGATATTTTTGTTGCAGCTACCTAATAAAGCTACAGCTAAGCAAATAGTTAAAAAGCAAAATAAATTCCTCTTCATAAAATTGTGACGGATCACGTAAAGATATAAAAAAAATAATAATCAGTTTTTTGTTTTGAAATAGACAATTATATTTGATAGATGGCTATTTCAACAGGTTATTCGGGCACCCCTCTTGCAAAAAAACTGGGAATAAAAAGCGGTTTTGACGCGCGCCTGGTTGGCGCGCCGGACGATTACCTTTCCCTGTTTTATGATATGCCCGATGGGGTTAATTTTAACGATGACCCAAACATCCCGCAGGACTTTATCCATTTTTTTGTAAAGGAGGAAGAAGTATTATTAGAAATACTCCCCCTGTTAAAAGGCCGCCTTAAACCCAATGGCATGATATGGGTATCATGGCCAAAGAGATCATCCAAAGTTGTTACGGGTATTACTGAGGATACAATAAGGAACTATGCCCTTGAAATTGGATTGGTTGATATTAAGGTATGTGCGGTGGATGAGGTATGGTCGGGGTTGAAATTGGTTATACCGGTGAAGGATAGGGGATAGATGCCTCACCCTGCCCTCTCCAAAGGAGAGGGTTTTAATTATTAATCGAAAAAGTGGATTTTGTTAACCCTGTTCTGGCGCGAGAATGACAACCCGGCCAAAAGTGCAAAGACTTCTCGTGACATTACCGAAATAGCTGTCATCAATCTTGAATTAGCAATTCGGCCTCATCAATCGGTTTTCGTAAATAACTGGCTAACCTTTCCCTGGGTTACAGTTAAAGTTTTTTTAGCCGGGTCAAATTGAAAAAAAGTAATGCCGGCATATATAAATTTATCCCCTCCTTTAGATTCCAGCGGAAATCTCGTCTTTTGACCAACGCTCTCAACAAACAGCACGGTATTGTTTTTAATAATATCAATCTTCAACGGCGTTTTGGTACTGGAATACTTACCGACATATTTATCAAGATCGGCCGTATTTAGTGTAATTGTATTAAACTCCGGAATTGCAAACGGACGGTCTAAATAAATATTTAAAGCACCCATGATAACTTCGCTGGGTGAATACCTGACACCATTGGAAGTATAGGCTATTGCCAGCTTATCGTCCGGAAAATAAACAAGAAAATTTAAAAATCCGTCGATGCTTCCGCCATGTCCAAAACCTTTTTTATCATCAAATGGGATCATCATCATGCCCATGCCATACATCATGGCCCCGCCATAGTGATCCTTCATCGTTTTCATCTGCGCTAAATTAGCCGGGCTAATGAGTTTTCCTGCAAAAAGCGCATCTATAAATTTAATAAGATCAGAAGGTGTGGATACGATAGCGCCGGCGCCGCCCGGAATAGTCATATCCGTTTCGGGCATTTGTGTCCATTGCCCGGTATATTGGTAAGAGTAGGCTTCATTGTTGGCCGGGTTGGCTTTAGTACCGTAATAAGTATCGGCCAGGCCTATTTTGGAGGTGATGCGTTTTTTTAATTCTTCGGCATAGGTGTTACCGGTCAGTTTTTCAACGATATAACCCAGCAGTTCAAAATTAGAATTGCTGTAAGCGAATTTTGTGTCAGGCTCAAAATCAGGTTTCGGGTGGGCAATTATGGCTATCAGCTCAGCTTCCGACTTAGGGCCGGTCATATAGGTGGTATAAACCGAGTCACCCGTAATGTTATGAAGACCGCTACGGTGGCCGAGCATTTCTGCGATGGTGATCTTTTGGGCATTGGGGACTTGTGGGAAATAAACAGACAACCGCGTCTCCAGGCTAAGCTTACCTTCCTCAATTAACTGAAAGATCATAACTGCCGTAAACATTTTAGTGATAGAACCGACGCGGTATTTGGTTTTAACGGTCGCGGGTGTTTTTAAATCTTTATTTATCTGGCTGTAACCGATTGCGTTTTGGTAGATCAATTTACCGTTCTCAGCCATGGCAATACTGCCCATGCTTTCATCATGCTTGTTCAGCGCGACAAAAAAACGATCTAATTTGGCTTTATCAAGAGGCTGCTCATGGGTGCAACTTTGTAAAACCAGGAACAACAGTAAAATAACGGGCGTTTTTTTTAGCATTTGCTTCAGCGTATATCAAGCTAAGATAGTATTTAATAAGGTAATCCCCGCCAAAACTCCTTCCCTCGGGAAGGGAGCGGCTGCCTGTGAAGTGGCGGGTAGGGGTTTCGCCGCCGTGCATCTTTGCGGAACCCCTCCCTGCCCCTCCCAAGGGAGGGAATCGCACAGGGCCCTGGTTTTTTCTGCCTTGTTTTCCATAAGCTATTGCACTACAAAGAGCATGCAAATTAAAACTCAAAAAATGCGATTTTATGTTAACCCTGCATATTTTTAAACTATTGATTATCAATTATTTATAAAAATAAATTTTGAATTGTGTTAAGTTATGTTAACCCATTTTGCGGGTGATATTACAGCCGGTACACTTATGCTCCCTAATACTTCAAAAAAGTTACAAGGTTTTTTAAGCAAAATTTATAAATTAGACCTTTTAACTGATCAAAAACTATATCATGAAGAAAATTTACCTAATCCTGTTCTGTTGCCTGGCTGTTTCGGGCACTATGCTCGCACAGCCGCATATTCCAACTCCAAAGGAACATTTTGGCTTTAACATTGGTGATGATTACCAATTGGCCAACTACACCCAAACAGAGGCTTACTTTAAAAAGCTGGGCACCTCACCGCGCGCAAAGTTTGTCGATATCGGTTTGACAGAAGAGGGGCGCCACCAGTTTATGCTGATCGTTTCCTCGCCCGAAAACATGAAAAAGCTTGACTTTTACAAAGGCATCTCGCAAAAAATGGCCCGTGCCGAAAACCTG